>Ga0182737_1000240_pt1 | contig 94096 bp, 100 predicted proteins | sample eDN5th30CBELigOP_FD_128878 | JGI IMG/M metagenome (GOLD analysis project Ga0182737, IMG submission 128878) | Enriched Organic Plus compost microbial communities from Emeryville, California, USA - eDNA 5th pass 30_C BE-Lig OP (version 2) (version 2) ... | reverse complement strand
TATTATTGATTCAATAGAAGGAACGTTCGGGGGTGGTCTTACGTGGTGAATCACCATGCCGTGATTCAAAGTTCAGAGGGGACTAAGATGTATGTTGCTCAGCGCTGAATTCTACTTTCTAGTTTTGGAGTTCTGTTAACTTTTGTTCCAAAGCTTCGCAACGTGCTTCGACGAGCTGTAGCTTTCGCTCAAAATTGGCTAGCATTGCTTCGTTTGTGACTGTTTTCACTTGCGTATTCGCAATGAATCGAATCAAGTTTTGAATCAGCTTCTCTGTTCGTTCAACGTCTTGAAATGAGTGGAATGAATGATTTCCTTTCAAATATATCTCACCTCCTACACACTACAAACCAATAGACTCATATGCTTGCTTTGGAACGTCTAACTTCCTCGGTCCAACAAACTGAACCATTTCAGCCACTACTTCTGTTACATATACTTGCTTACCCTCTTGATTCTCGTAACGACGTGTCTGGATTCTTCCAGTAATCCCAATCATTGAGCCGCGCCGACAATATTGGACCGTATTCTCAGCCGTTTTCCTCCATAGCGTGCATTGCACAAAATCAGCATCGTATTCACCAGCTTGATTTCGAAAAGGGCGATTCACCGCAATCGTTACATTCGAAACAGCTTTTCCATCTGCTGTGTACCGCAACTCAGGATCTTTCGTCAAGCGTCCAACCAGGGTTACTTGGTTAATCAACATCTCAGCTCCTTTCTTGTAAGATGCTTTTATCATACTGAAGCTTGCTCAAATTACCAAATCGACAAAATGCCATTTTTTTCACCCATTTTCGTGCTAAAATGGCATTTTCTCGTTTGAAACTGCTATTTTGAGGCTATATTTATAGTGAAAATAGAGGAAATATGCCATTTTAGTATTTTTCTTAAAAATTTTTCCTTTGTTCATATTTTAGACAAACGTATCGCATTCTTTCTATTTCTTCGTTATTTTTGAGTGTGTTATAATAAATTGGAATATTTACATTTTTTTACGAAACTGAGAAGTAGGAGGAAGCATATGAAGTCATTTAAACTTATTTCATTACAACTTGTGAATGAAAAACTGCAGCTTATTGATATTCATCTAGTCGATGGGCTCATTATTAATAAAGAAGATCGTGCAAATACATGGCTTCTTGAAGCAATTATCCCCCCTGAACATTATGAAGAATTAAAACATTCCCTACCACGTGAACATGAAAATGCGCTTATCCAAGCAGTGATTACGAAAAAAGAAAACGACCCGGCCATGTTTAAAACGGTTTTAAAAACGCAAAAACTTATCGACGGTCACATTAGTCTTCTTTTCGTTGGCCACCTTCAAAATACACGCAGCAAATATGCAGAACTACTTCTTGAAGATTTAGTCCACAAAGGCTTCACCGGCGATTTACTCATTAAAGAATTCAAAGAAAAGATCCGCTCTAGACCTAAGCTTACCACTCATAAATAACTCCATTTCTCTGTCATCCCACATCTACAATAAGTGGGACAATGTCTCTTAACAAATAGTTAAATTCAACTACTAACCAAAAAGAGAAAGACTGTTTCCCGTAAGAAACAGTCTTTTCCATTGTTATTTGTTGTCATTGTCGTCTTGATCTGTTAATGTGTCATCATTATCGTCTGGATCTAAGGCATCTTCTACGTCATCTACGCCTTGTTCAACATCATCTTCTACATCATTAACATCATCATTTACATCATTTCCCAAATCATCATCTACGTTGTTATCATTTACGTCATCATTTACATCGTTGTTATCTTCATCGATAATATTGTTATCATTCTCTGGTGCCGGATCATTATCGTCATCTGTCCCGCAACCAACTAGAAACATCGCTGATAGGAATGAGCCACCAAGTAGTGCTAATAGCCGCTTTTTCATTATGCGTAACCTCCCTTCTTTTCTCGACAGTAAATATGTTGCCCGAATTCGACATTAACTTGCGTGTTTTTCAAAAAAAGAGAGGAGATGTTCATCTCCTCTCTAGCCCTATTCCTTATCGCTAAAAGCAAACATAATCTCGGTTTCACAGGCTACCTCACCATCAACCGTTGCTACTGCTTTTCCTTTACCAACAGACCCTCTTAAACGTAAAATTTCCACTTCTAGGCGAAGTTGATCTCCGGGCTTCACTTGACGTTTGAAGCGGCAGTTATCAATACCCGCAAAAAAAGCTAAGCGTCCTTTATGCTCCTCTTGCTTTAACACGGCAACAGCACCCACTTGAGCCAACGCTTCAACAATTAACACCCCCGGCATTACTGGGTAATCTGGAAAATGACCATTAAAAAACTCTTCATTTGCTGTTACGTTTTTCAATCCAACCGCTCGTTTTCCCTCTTCGATTTCAATGATTCGATCCACTAATAAAAAAGGATAGCGATGTGGAATAATTTCTTTAATTTGCGTAATATCTAACATAAATTAGACCTCCTTGATTTAAAAACAACCGCATCATGCACCTTCATTGACGATGTCAACAATATGAGTCCACGTTGAGATTTTAAATACATCTACTGCATTTCCGCTCCCAATGACACTATACCCAATTAATACCCCTATGATAACCATAAGGACAATTAAAGCAGCAACAATCAACAACCGAAGCCAAATTGGTAACAGTCGAATTTTAATTTTCTCATCTTGTCTTACTTCCTGTTTTGGTTCTTCTTCCCACTGTTGTTTTGTTAAACTTCTTTGCTCCATTTTATATCATGTAAGCTCCTTTTTAGAGATTCGCTTTAACTTTATCATGTTTTCATAAACAGTACGAGTCCCAACCTTTGGCAGGACTAGGCCTATTTATTTATGAAATCTTTAACGAATCGAATTTACTAAGCCTAACATTTGATCTGCCATCGTGATGGAACGGGATTGGAATTGATACATTCTTTGAGCTGTGATTAAATCTGTCATTTCCTTTGAAAGATCGACATTCGATGATTCAAGTGCACCTTGTTTCATCGAGATATCTGTACGTGAAGCGCCTGTTAGTTCAGTCAATACATCATCAGCCGTTACACCTAGACCATCATAGTTATCCGGAAGACCATATAGATTATCACCTAGCTTTTCAAGGAATTGCGGTTTTTGCACCGATACAACACCTAGATTGAAGGTCTGTTCCCCACCATCTGTTTTGATTGCTTTTAATACACCTTCATCAGAAATTTGGATTTCTTTAATGTCGCCTTCAATGACAATATCATTACCGTTTTCATCAAGCACGGTATGCCCGTCTGCTGTTACAAGCATGTTCTCATTTCCATTAGGTGATAGATAAAAGGCACCATCTCTTGATAAACGAATGACGTTCCCTTCTTCTACACCAATCATAAAGTATAAGTTTTCCTTTGTGAAAGCTACATCTAAATCCCGATTTGTCGTCTTTAGGGAACCTTGAGACTGGACATTTTGAATTTGACCAATCTTTGCTCCGTTTCCTTGACGAATCCCAAGTGGTGTTAGACGACCCACTTCAGCTGCTTGATTTGGTTGATTATTCAATTGCTGAGCAAGTAAATCTGTAAAGCTTGCTTCTCCTCGCTTAAAACCAGTTGTCTCAACATTGGCCATATTATTGCTAATAACATCGATTTGTTTTTGCAATTGGCCTAGCGTATTGCTTGCTGCCATCATCGTTCGATTCATCGCTATCCCCCTTCATTTACGCCGATTTCTTGAAGTTAGCCAATTTTACCTACTTCATTCACCGTTTTATTTAAGCTTTGATCATAAGCTTGCAGCACTTTTTGATTAGCTTCAAAAGAACGATATACAGACAACATTTCCGTCATCGTCTGCGCTGCATCTACATTGGAGCTTTCAATATACCCTTGCTTGATTGTAAAAAATACGTCGTCCTCATCGTAAGCATTCGTAAGTTCTGCATCAGCGCTAAAAAGACCATCACCTTCTTTTACAAGCTGCCCAGCAGGGTCATTGGAATAAGCAATGCCAATTTGAGCGACTTGTGCAGCATCTTGTAAAATAACGCCATTATCCGATACTGTAAACTGATCATTATCTAGTTGAATTCGCTCGTTATTTTCATCTAACACATAATAGCCGCCGGACGTTGTTAAATATCCTTCACCATCCAAGGTAAAGTTTCCATTGCGTGTGTAACGTACATCACCATTCCCATTTTGAACAGTAAAAAATAACGCCCCCGCTACACCCGTCTGTTCATCAATAGGCATTTCACTATGTACTAAGGCAAGGTCTGTTTTCAAATCTGTTTGTTTAATATCACCTTGTTTAAATAGCGGATTCGTTTCTTGTATATATACACCTGTATTCAAGCTGCCGACCTGTGCAAAAGAAGGCATGTTCTTTCCATTTCCATTTGGAATCGTTTCACTGACCATTCGATTCAGCAGCATTTCTGGAAAAGAACGTAAGCTTGATTGATCAGCTTTATAGCCTGGGGTATTCGCATTGGCCATATTGTTTGTTAGCATTTCTGTCCGTCTTTGCTGAGTTAGCATCCCTGAAGCTGCTGTATAAAATCCTTTTAGCATCCTTATCGCTCCTTCTCATATGTACCGTTCCATTTTCGATCGTATATGTACATTATCGGCTGTTTCTATCTATATTTTAAGTGAAAAATACAGGAGAATATTGGTATGAAGTATCAAGGAATTCTCTTAAAGGCTATACAAAAAAAGGATCTATTGCTCAACGGGCTTCTGTTTCATCCCCTGCTTATCTGAACGTTAGATCCTTTTTTCACATCATTTAGTTAAATTTACGTTTTGGCAACTTGTCCATATTATCAAGCATGACACCCGTTCCAATTGCCACACAATCCATTGGATTTTCCGCTACTAATACCGGTACTTTTAACTCTTCTGCAAGAAGTAAGTCAATACCATGCAATAACGCACCGCCGCCTGTTAAAATAACACCACGGTCGATAATATCCGCTGAAAGTTCTGGCGGTGTTCTTTCAAGCACACTCTTCGCCGCTTGAACGATGACCGATACTTGTTCACGAAGAGCTTCTTCAATTTCCTCTGAATTCACTGTAATTGTTCTCGGTAAACCTGAAACCATATCACGTCCGCGAATTTCAATTTCTTCTTTACGTGAACCAGGGAAAACAGTCGCTACTTGAATTTTAATATTTTCTGCTGTGCGCTCTCCGATAAGCAGCTTATATTGACGTTTAACATAATGTAAAATCTCATTGTCAAATTTATCCCCAGCCATTTTAATTGAAGAAGATGTAACGATATCCCCCATAGAAAGAACCGCGATGTCTGTCGTTCCGCCACCGATATCAACGACCATGTTTCCGCTCGGTTGGAAAATATCCATTCCTGCTCCAATTGCAGCTACCTTTGGTTCCTCTTCTAAATACACCTTTTTACCGCCGCTTTTTTCTGCTGCTTCTTTAATCGCTTTTTGTTCAACGCTTGTAATATTTGTTGGACAACAAATTAAAATTCTTGGCTTAGAAAGAAAACCTTTTACATTCAATTTATTAATAAAATGTTTAAGCATCGCTTCAGTAACATCAAAGTCTGCAATTACTCCATCTTTTAATGGACGAATAGCCATAATATTTCCAGGTGTACGTCCGACCATTTTTCTTGCTTCTTCACCGACAGCCAACACACGATTTGTATTTTTATCAATGGCCACTACAGATGGCTCATTTAAAACGATCCCTTTGCCTTTAACATGTATTAGAACATTTGCTGTTCCAAGATCAATCCCAATATCTCTAGCAAACATTTGTTTATATCCTCCTTGATTATCCTCACATGAAACCGAAACTATCCTAATTTTATATTTTATCATATTGTCCTATGACAAGTAAGAGTCAAAACAGAAATCTTGTCGAATCATGTCTCTTACGCTAAGAAACACATAGGCGACTCTTATCTTTTCACGACAAACTAAACATACCGATTGTTTTCATGTCTAGTTAAAAATCACGACCTTTATAAGGTACCATATTCCTACATAAAATGCCTAAAAAAAACCACCTACAACATTTGTAAGTGGTTTCAGTTATTACTTCACAATTTCTTCCTCTCTCTCAGAGCGCTTATATTTGAGCTTGGTTGCTTCGCCTCCTCTAAGGTGACGAATGGATTTATGATAATCCAATATATCCTTCACTTCATTAGCCAATTCGGGATTAATCTCTGGAAGTCTTTCGGTTAAATCTTTGTGAACGGTACTTTTGGATACACCAAACTCTTTTGCAATGACACGCACTGTTTTCCTTGTTTCCACGATATACTTTCCTATCTTGATAGTTCTTTCTTTGATGTAATCGTGCACACCACTCGACCTCCCCAAGTTGGATGTGAGAAGTGTGAAATGAGATTCGTTTGTCGAATCTAATGGTGCTAACATTTTCCTTCAATTATAAAATAGACGAGTCCTCACCTCAAACACTCTCTTTGTACGGTTTCTAACAGTGTATTAGCTTGGGTAAGGATATATACCATAGGACAAACCTTTTTTTCAAAAAATTGACGATATTGGGCTTTTGGAATAAATAATAAATATAAATAGCTGTTTATCTTCGAGTTTTCTGTTTTATCTATCGAAATTTTTAATTTATCGTCGAGTTTTTCATTTTATCTATAGCAAAAGAAACCCGCCTGTCGTCGAGTTTCCTGCACCAAATTGTTCAGTTGTCGCATCATAACATGGGTTGACGAATGCTTTTATTGTACTGGTTGTTCGTCTGCTTCGTTTGAATTGCTGTTCTCTTCTTGACTTGGTTCTTCTTTTGTATCTTCTTGTGTAGCTTCTTTTGGTTCTGCTTCTACTTCTTCATTATCTGAAGATACTGATTCTACTTGAATAGAAGAAGCTTGTTTACCTTCATAATCACTTGGATTTACTGCAACTTTATCTTTGCGAATTTCAAAGTGAACATGTGTACCTGCGTCTTCATTGATTTGACTTTTTCCTGCAGTAGCAATTGCTTGTCCTTGCTTCACTTGATCTCCAACCGCAACTTGAATGTCTGTAACAGCTTGATAACGTGTTACAACACCATCTTCATGCTCTACTTCAATAACATTTCCCAATAAAGCATCTTCTTGCACTTTTGTTACGACGCCACTTAAAGCAGCTACTACATCAAAGGCTTTTCCATCTTTTTGTGCGATATCAATTCCTTTATTTGGCTCATAACGGTTATCATAAGAAACCAATGCTTCTTCTTGTGCTTTTTCATCAGCATTCACATCATAGAATGGCTTCTTTACGACAGTACTCGCAACATCTTTCACCGGCATTTGAATCGTTTCAAGACTGCTGTTTACTTCAACTGCAGGCTCATCGTAATTTTCACCTGATTGTGCTGAATCCTCTACCTTATCAGGACTAGCTGAGTTGTTGAAGCTATTTTGAACGATAAATACCAAAGCTAGGATAAGAGCTGCACTTGAAATGTAGATTGCTGGTAACGCCCAACGTTTTTTCAGAATACGTCGGAATTTGGAAGTAGATTTCTTTTCTTCCTCTCTCATAATTATCACCTCAGCAATCATTCTGAACAGATTACTGGAAGAATATACATATCTTGAAAAATATTTTTAGATTTATTTTGCGACAAAGGTATTTCTTTTATGCACGGCTCTGTTAAATAATATTTTTGGCTCATAGCGCCAGAGCCAAAGATTAACAGTGTCATCTAATAGTTTTATACAAAACAAATGTAAAACGTAAAGATTATGGCAACATTTACTGAGATAATCTCGCTTGTTCATTCCACTCTGCTGCATTTCCTGTTAAAATGACTAGTAGTATAGATAACAAAGGATGTTTTATAGATGCAGAAAGTTTTTCGTGTTACTTTGACGCTGTTACCGCTCCTTTATATGATTGCGGTTTGGGTCATGTCGAGCTTGCCGGATGATACGTTCGTTGAATTGCCTTCATCAACGACAGATCGTTTCGTAAAAGAAGCACTTCACTTAGTGGAGTTTGCGATTTTGTATATGCTGTTTGTGGCCGCTTTTGCTGCTAACCACAAGCTAACAGCTAGTTTGAGTTTGCTGGCTGCGATTGCCGCTAGCCTGTATGGAATTGTTGATGAAATCCATCAATCATTTGTACCAGCGCGTTCTGCTACACTGATTGATGTCGTGAAAGATATCATCGGAGTACTTGCCGCTTATTTCCACGTTCAATATCACTATTTCAAACGTAAGCGAGGCTTCTTAACAATTATTGAAAAATTAACCGACAAAAAATAAGAGCTGGGATCCCAGCTCTTATTTTTTTACTGTTAGCGTATTCACCCACTTGTTTGATGACTGAATCGTGACCCCTTTATAATAATACTTTACGATGTCTTTATAGCTTTTTCCCTCCTGAGCCATGCCGTTCGCGCCATATTGGCTCATCCCTACTCCGTGGCCATATCCTTTTGTGGTAATGATAATTTGATTACCTTGACGTTCCCAGCTAAAATCGGAGGACATTAAATGTAGTTTTTCCCGAATTTGCTTCCCTGTTAATTCTTTTCCGTTAATTCTTACAACTCCTACTCTCTTCCCTGCTGTCCGTTCAACAATCGTTCCAATTTCTGTCCCACTCGGAACATTTACACCTAATTTTTGTTCAAAATCTGCCACTGTCACCGCGACTTTGTTATAAAATTTTGGAGATTCTGTGTCCCAAGGGCTTGAAACACTTTTTAAATAAGGATAATCAGCTTTCCAATATTCTTCAGAGTTTTCCGTATATCCGTTACTCGTGGAAAAAAAAGTAGCTGTAATAGGATCACCATCATATGTTAAAATCTGCCCCGCTGTCTCCTGCACAGCTGCCTTTATCTTTTGAAGGTTCTGTTTATACTGAGAGCCCCATAATTCTTTTAGCTCTTGATCGCTTTTATACACTTGGTGGTTTTCACCGTCACTTACATCTGCATTAGCTGGTAACCCTGTTCGGTCTCCTTGAATGAGCTGATTGACAATATACGTTCTAGCTGTTAATGCTTGAGCTTTCAACGCTTCTTTTTCAAAGTTAACGGGCATTTCAGCTGCAACAACACCAATTAAATATGATTCAAGCGGTAGTTTTTGAACTTGCTTAGACGTTGTTCGAAGCACAGATACTTCGACAGCCGGCTCTTTCATCTTCTCCTTACTTTGTTCTTTCGTTGCCTTTTGTTCAATCTTTTCCGTTAATTTTCCAAACGTTGTATCATTGGAAAACGGAAGCACAAGCATAGCTGGAAGGAGGATGATCACGACGATTACAACGACTACTAGCATGAGCATCGGTTTAAGTGCTTTCAAAGTTCCTTGGCCTCCCTACACATTTTCTACTCTCCTCATAAATGTATGGAAGTGGACAAGCAAGTAGAACTAAAATAATCAATTGGCATGATTTTTCACGAATTTGGCGGGATTATCGGGGAAATTGGCGGGATTTTTTGCAAATTTGGCGGGATTATCGGAGAATTTGGCGGGATTCCTTACTCACAAACAGAAAAAAGACTGCGTTTAATCGCAGTCTCTCTATCTATTACGCATTAATATCCAAAGCAATCGTTTCCGTTGGCGTTACCTCTGTCACACGTTCGATATCAGCTCCGAGTGCAGCTAATTTGCCATGGAAATTCACATAGCCTCGATCTAGATGCTTCAACTCCGTTACACGCGTAATGCCATCTGCAACAAGACCTGTTAAAATTAACGCCGCAGCCGCTCGTAAATCAGTTGCTGCCACTTCAGCACCTTGTAAATCAGATGGACCATTTGTAATAACAGAACGGCCTTCAATCTTGATGTTCGCATTCATTCTACGGAATTCTTCTACATGCATAAAACGGTTTTCGAACACCGTTTCTGTAATCATTCCTGTTCCTTCTGCACGAAGAAGCAAGGCCATCATTTGTGATTGCATATCCGTTGGGAAACCTGGATGCGGCATCGTTTTAATATCGACAGCTTTTAGTTTTTCTGGTCCAATTACACGCAAGCCGTCCTCTTCTTCCGTAATCTCAACACCCATTTCTACCATCTTTGCAATCAAAGAAGTTAGATGTTCAGGAACGGCTCCTCTAACAAGTACGTTTCCACGCGTAATCGCAGCCGCTGTCATAAATGTACCTGCCTCAATACGATCAGGAATAATCGTATGCTCGGCACCATATAATTTCTTGACACCTTCAATTTTTATCGTTGCTGTTCCAGCACCTTTGACTTTAGCTCCCATTTTATTCAAAAGGTTTGCTAAATCAACAATTTCCGGTTCTTTTGCAACGTTTTCTAGAATTGTTGTACCTTCAGCCAATGTAGCAGCCATCATAATATTTTCTGTAGCACCTACACTTGGAAAGTCAAGGTAAACTCTTGCACCTTTTAATCCGCCTTCTACTTCCGCATCAATGAAGCCGTTCCCGACCTTCACCTTTGCTCCCATTGCTTCAAAGCCTTTTAAATGCTGATCAATTGGACGTGAACCAATTGCACAGCCGCCAGGCAATGCTACACGAGCACGGCCAGTTCTTGCAAGTAGTGAACCCATTACTAATACAGACGCGCGCATTTTACGTACATATTCAAATGGCGCTTCTTCTAAAAGCTCCTTTGATGCATCTACAGTTACTTGATTATTGTGAAAGGCAACCTCTGCATTCAAGTTGCGCAAAACTTCGTTAATTGTATATACATCGGAGAGCGTTGGAACATCATGAATGATACTTTTTCCATCGCTTGCTAATAAGGTTGCAGCGAGCACCGGCAAAACAGCGTTCTTAGCCCCTTCTACTTTAACTGTTCCGCTAAGCCGTTTTCCGCCGCGGACAATGATTTTTTCCAAAAGTATTCCCCTCCGCGTCCATTTTCTCTATATTAATATTCAAACGTAATGATGGGTGTGCCAATAACAAAACTTGTCCTTGCGCCCAATCCATCTGTCCGTAAACCAAGTTGCATATTGATTTTAGTATTCTTTAAACTTTGTGTAAATAAGGTAGAATGAGCAGAAGTAGAAATAAAGTTCTCATCCTCTACACCCTCTATTTCGCTTGCATTAAATCTTTGTAACAATTTTTCCATTTGTGCAAGTAAAGCCGAATTCATATTATCACTGATGTACCCTTCCATACAAGCAAAAACTGAAGGAGTACCCATAAATATGCCATTCATCCTGTGTTCAAAGGTTGTAATTAAGAAATGGGGATATCCTTTGTCCCATTTGTATCCCTTTACTTCATATATGATATAGGTAACGATGTTCGCATGTTCCTTTGTTGTAACCATTCTGATTGATTCTGTCAGATGAGATCCGTGGCTGAATGTTGCTTCTGCCTTCCAAGCATCACCTTCGTCGAAAAAGCTCCATTGAAAGTCTGGATACTTTTGTTTTAAAGTATGCACTTTTCTCTCGAACTCTTCTTTTGTAGCAATCTCGTTATTTACTTCTCTCGCAAATACAGACCACTCTTCTATGCTTACATTCTCTTCTTTTTCTAGATGTTCAGCGATTGTAACAATATCTAATTGGTCCTTCGCCACCGTTGTACTGTTCCCCCACACCATCACCAGCAAACTACTAAATAGTATGTATGTTAACATTTTATTGTTCCATTTGTACATGTTAAATCCCTCCCTCCTATCATTCTTGCCCAGGGAAGGGAGTTCATACTTCGTTTTTTTCGCCAATTGATGACATGCTCGTTAAATAACTAGCAATAATTAGTTATACATAGTACATGCTGCTTACTGATTGAATATATATGGCAGCTGTTTCGCAAAAACTAGGTAATCGAGGAAGAAATTACTTACAACTGATCCAATCGCAATCGTTAATAAAATATATAATACTCTCGCTTGTAAGACCGCGTTCGATCGTAAAAGCTTCTGAAAGTTTAACGCTTGCAAAGCCCACCAAGTTACTGCAATAAAACATAGATGTACAATCATGCTGAGTAAGGCTTGCTGGCCAATTGCTGAAAACATATAAACCCTCCTATATACATACATGTTCATTCTATCACAAAATACCTCTTAATTTGGAATTAATCATCTCAATTACGCAAAAATATTTTTCGACAGGATCAAAAGGCTTGCCTTCTGCACGTGCAAGCCTTTCTTCTATATCATTCGATTACCCCATGGAAATAAAGTCCGTAAAATCACCAAAATGTTGATGAAGAAAATCTAATGCTATATTTGGAGCAAGTCCAAAAATCATCGTACCCACTACACAAACAAGAAGTACAATCATCAAGCTGACAGGGAACCGCACCGCTTCTTTTGTTGCAGCTGGGCGAAAAAAGATTTGAACGAGTAAACTAAAATAATAAACATAGGAAAGAATCGTTGTTGCTAATAGAATGCTAGCTAGAATATAATCCGTTGGCGTGCTTCCTAACAGCGCTCCTAGAAAAATATGAAACTTTCCAATAAACCCTGCCGTTCCTGGAATGCCTGCTAATGAAAGAAGAAAAATGGTCATAGCAACCGCTGCTGCGGGAGACCGTTTCGCTAATCCGACAAAAATAAACCTTTGTTCCGAACTATTTGCATCTGCTAACCATTGAAACACAGCAAAGGCTCCGATATTCATGAATAAATAGGCAAGAAAGTAAAACCAAACCGTATCTAATAAAAAGTAGCCTCCCCCTAATGTGGCCACCGCTACTAACAAGTAGCCTGCATGAGCGATGCCTGAATAAGCCAGTAATCGCTTCACATTTTGCTGCCTTAACGCTAACACATTCCCAATAATCATCGTTGCCCCAGCTAAAACGGCAATAAACACGCGATTTTGCTCTAAAAACGCCACCGTTCCGAACGTGTCACCCGATGCTGCAAGAAAGAGCGATAATAACAAGCGTAACAAAATGACAAAGCCCGCGATTTTAGAAATGACACCTAAAAATGCTGTTACTGGCGTAGGGGCGCCTTCATATACATCTGGTGCCCACATATGAAACGGTGCTGTTGCCAGCTTAAAGGACAACCCGACAAGAACCATAAAGAAAGCTAGACCGAGTAAATAGAGCACTTGGCTATCACTTACTCTCGCCATCGTTTCACTCATCTCTCCTAAATTCGTCGAACCAGTTAATCCATATAAATAACTCATGCCAAACAATGTAATCGCTGTTGAAATACCGCCCATCACTACATATTTTAATGCCGCTTCATTAGACTTCAGATTTTTTTTCTTCATCCCTGCCAATATATAAGAAGAAATAGACAATAGCTCTAACCCAACAACTAACGTAATTAAGTCACCGCTCGATGTCATCATCATAGCACCAAGTAAAGCAGTTAAGAATAAATAATAAAACTCTCCTTGATAGCCTCCTAAACCATCATTAGCTGAATGACTTGCCGCCAATACAATGACAAGACCTGCTCCTATTAATAAAAGAAGCTTACTGGCCTTTGCAAAAGAATCCAGACGAAATGTATCCGCTAAAATACTCGTTTCGGCTAACGGCAGCAAACTGATGAGTGATACGAAAGCAAGCACAATGCCTATTAGCGCAAACCAAGCGAGCGGCCTCCGGTTGAATCGCTTCGGTGCAAATAAGTCAAATAAGGATAAAAGAATCGCTGTCCCAAGGATTATAAATTCTGGCATCATGGCGCCCCATTCATATGAGAGCACGGTTTTCATATCCATTTCATCATCCTCCGATCCTTAACAGCCATGTCGTAATATCCTCTTGCACTAGTTGACCAAGCCACATCGGATAAACACCAATCGCTACAATAACCATAAACAAAATGGCAATAGGCACATACTCGATGCCCTGCACATCCCGCCAAGTCATGGAGTATGTCTTTTTTCCAAACGTTATTTTTAAAACAGCTCTCAGCGTATAAGCTGCTGTTAAAATAAGACCGATTACAGCGATGATGGCTAACAGCATTTGTTCTTTAAAGAGGCCTAAAAAAGCCATAAATTCACTAATAAACCCTGACATCCCAGGTAAACCAAGCGCCGCTAGCCCTGCCGTCAGAAGCACACCTGAGAAAATGGGCAGATGTTCAGCCAAGCCTCCGAGTTCATTCAGCTCTGTTGTTCCTGTCCGCTCATATAATAGCGCAATTAAGAAAAACAGAAGCGCGGCAATCGCACCATGAGAGACAGCTTGAAAAACAGCACCTTGAAGACCAGCATCATTAAGCGTTCCAAACCCGAAGAAAACAATGCCCATATGTGATACGGAGGAATACGCCCAAACAAGCTTTAAATCCGTTTGAACAAGCGCCAAAAACGCTCCATATAAAAAGCTGATAACCCCGACAATCATAAACAACAGCGCAAGCTTTTCCACCTGTTCTGGAAAGATTCCAAGGCCGAAGCGAATCATGCCGTAAGCTCCAATTTTCAACAGTACGCCTGCATGAAGCATGACAACAGGCGGAGCGGCTTCACGATGTACACGAACCATCCAACTATGAAATGGAAAGACCGGCAATTTAATTGCAAAAGCGATAAATAGCAGAATACAAAGCATGTCTGTCAAGAAAGGAGAGATTGGTGCTAATAGCGCTACATCACCAACATTTAAAATATGCGTTAACGCATCAATATTCGTTGTTCCTACTCGAACAAATAACGTTGCAATGACAAATAACAATAAGACAGAGCCAATACCGTTATAGACGAGAAAATGATAGGCTGCCTTCTCCTTATTTACATACCCCCATCTTCCGATTAAGAAGAAAAGAGAAACAAATGTCACTTCAAAAAAGAGGAAGAATAAAAGTAAATTATCTGCCATAAACACACCTAACATCCCGATTTCGAGCAGCAAGAACAACAAAAAGTAGCCTTTCCATTCCGTTTTAATATAAAAGGAAGCCAGTGCTGCAAGCATCGACAAAACGGTTGTTAATAGGATAAACACCAGGCTAAATCCGTCAAGGCTTAATTCAAAATCAATCGTATACAAGGTGTCATCATACATCGCTAAATTACCAAACTGAATCCAATTCCATTTAATCTGATAAGAAGATAGTGAAACACCTGTCAGCCATTGTTGATAAAGAAATAATGAGATCAACAGCGGCATTAATGTACCTATCCACCCAAATTGCTTCAGTGTTTTTTCCTCTGTTTTTGGCATCAGCCAAATCATAATCATCCCGATGACTGGTGAGAATACTAATAAGGGAAGCAAATAGTCATTCATCGCAAGTACCCCCCTGCAACCAAATATACGACCACTAAGACGGCTAAGCTAAGAAAGGCAATTGCGCCATACTGCTGCACTTGTCCCGATTGCAGCTTTGTTGCCTTCTTCGCAAACATACGAGTAATTCGGATTACAACCAACAAAAAACCGTCTATTACATATCGTTCTATATAAACCAAACTACGGCTAACAGCTTTCGTGGATACAATCATAGTTCGTTCATACAATTCATCGATATAATATTTATTGGCAACTACTCGATAGGCACTCGACTTACCTTCTGTAAGCAAGCTGCTTTTGCGATGCAGTATATAAGCAATCCCTATACCGATTCCCGAAACAATGGTCGCGATAAGCATGAGCCAAAGCGAGAACTCATGATGACTATTTTCATTTGTCAGCCAATCCCCAAGAAATGTGCCAAACCACGGTGTTTGAACATAGCCAATGCCAATCGAAAAAACGGCGAGAATGATCATTGGCAGCCACATAATCATAGGTGATTCCTTCACAGCATGAATGGGTGTTTTCTCTTCGCCGCCAAAGATGGAAAAAAATAAACGAAACATATAAAAAGCTGTTAAAAGCGAAGTAAGCAATGCCAGCGTAAATAAGAAATAGTTCCCATTATCCCAAACGGAAAGAAGAATTTCCTCTTTACTAAAAAAACCCGATAATAGCGGGACTCCTGAAATGGCCAACGTCCCGATTAAAAATAAAGGTCCTGTCCATCGCAGCTTCTTCCAAAGCCCGCCCATTTTCTCAATATTTTGCGTATGCACAGCATGAATGACACTTCCAGCTGCAAGAAAAAGGAGGGCTTTAAAAAAAGCATGTGTCACTAAATGAAAGACCGCCGCAACATACCCTGCCGTACCAAGTGCAAGAAACATAAACCCAAGCTGACTCATCGTTGAATAAGCAAGAACCCGCTTCACATCTGTTTGGACAACCGCGATGCTTGCGGCAAATAAAGCGGTCAAACCACCTGTCACCGCTACGACTAAAAGGGCTACTTCACTGGCCTGAAATAGAGGATACGTGGCAGCGACTAAATACACCCCCGCTGCGACCATCGTTGCTGCATGAATAAGAGCAGATACAGGAGTGGGGCCTTCCATCGCATCTGGAAGCCAGGTGTGTAAAGGAAATTGTCCAGACTTACCAACCGCGCCGACAAAGATCATAATCGCAATAAACGTGAGCAATGATTGCGATATGTCCCCCGCTTCCACAGCTTGAAAAATAACGCTATATTCAAAGCTGCGTGTTTGCCAGAATAAAAGAATCATCCCAATGAGGAGGCCCATATCTCCAATTCTTGTCATAATAAAGGCCTTTTTCGCCGCTCGCTTGGCTTCTTGTTTATGAAAATAAAAGCCGATTAACAAGAACGAGCCTAAACCAACAAGTTCCCAAAAAATATATAATTGAAGTAAATTAGGAGACATCACAAGAGCTAGCATCGCAAACGTGAAAAGTCCTAAGTAAGCATAAAAAATGGAGATTCGTTTTTCTCCGTTCATATACCCTTTTGAATACATATGAACGAGAAAACTAATAAACGAAACAAGTACAAGCATAAGAACATTCAATGGATTCAGTTCAAAACCGACTGTAATCTGCGCATCTCCAACTGTTAGCCAATTGAACGTTTGTTTATAGCTTGATTCATGTAAACTCTTAGTGAAAACGACAGCTGCACATATAAAGGACACAAACGTAAATAGACTGCCAACCTCTGCGCTTCGCGAACCAAAACGCTTGCCGAATAGAAGCAACAGAAAAAATGAGGCGAGCGGAAAAAGCGGTATCAGCCAAGCATTGTCGACCATGACTATCCAACTCCTTTTTCAACAGGCTTGTTTGACACGGATATGATTAATGCTTCATCGTATTCATTTCGTCGATATGAACCGTTTTACGATTGCGATACAATGCCATTAAAATCGCTAGGCCCACCGCTGCCTCTGCTGCTGCAATCGTCATCGTGAATAAAGAAAAGACTTGCCCTGTAATGGCTGGCGTCATTCCAAATTTACTAAAAGCAACGAGATTAATATTAACGGCATTTAACATCAGCTCAATCGAAATGAGCACAATAACCGTATTTCTCTTCGTTAAGGCACCGTATAACCCAATACAAAATAAAATAAGCGCTAAAACAAGATACGCAGACAACGGGACTGATGTCATCACTTATGCCCCCTCATCATCTTTTTTGGCTAATACAATCGCTCCTACTAAAGCAACGAGCAATAACACTGACATTAGTTCAAATGGAATCACAAACTTTGAAAATAAAGCAATCCCAATCTGCTCTGTATTTGCTTCATGCAACGTTGTCGGTTGAACAGGGATATCTAAGTTATAAATCCCGATATACACAGCAAAGGCAAAGCCGAGAATCCCAAGTAACAAAAGAATCTTACGCCACCTGTTTCCCTTTTCTTCCTCCTGTTTTTGATTGTTTGTGAGCATAATTCCAAACAGCATCACAATGGTAATCGCTCCTGAATACAGTAAAATTTGAACAACGGCCACAAACTCAGCTGATAACAACAAGTAAATTCCCGCAATACTAACAAAAGTAAACACAAGCGCAAGAACCATATGAACGACTTTCGTTAACTGAATCAGTAAAATGCCTCCTAAAACAGCAACAAAGGCTAACCCTAGAAAAGCGAGCATTTCACCGGAAACACTCATACTTTATTCTCCTTTCGAACATGCTGATCATTTTCATCAAGCCATTGTAAATCTTTAAATAGTTCATCCCGGCTATATTCCGCTAACTCAAATTTATTCGTCATCACAATCGCTTCCGTTGGACAGACCTCTGTGCAAAGATCGCATAAAATGCAAATTTCAAAGTTGATATCATAGGTGGAAATCACTTTTCCCTTCTTCGTTGGATCTGGATTTTTCACACCTGTTAATTGAATGCAATCCGTTGGACAAATATTCACACACATATTGCAGACGATGCATTTATCTGGATAAAACTTTTGAATACCACGGAACCGATCAGGAAGCGGCAATGGTTCATCAGGATAGGAATAGGTCACTTTTTTTCGCGATAAGTTTTTTAATGTATAGGCCAATCCTTTTGCTAGTCCGAACATGGGGGTGAACCTCCCTTCGCTTTTTTAAAATAATTCCTTTAAAAGAGCCGTTAAGAAGATATTCGCTAAAGCAATCGGCAGTAATACCTTCCAAGCAAATTCCATAAGCTGGTCTGCACGTAGACGTGGAAAAGAAACTCGAATCCAAATGAGGACATAAATAACAACGCTAAATTTTAGAGCAAAGGAGACAGCACCTGGAATAAAGTCTAAAAACGGAAGCGAATGCCATCCGCCTAAAAAGAGCAGTGTCGTTAAGGCCGCCATCGCAAACATATACACATACTCCGCCAGCATAAAAAACGCCCAGCGAAAACCGGAATATTCTACATGAAATCCAGCTACAAGCTCTGACTCTGCTTCTGGAAGATCAAATGGAACTCGATTTAATTCAGCAATCGCTGCGATAAAGAACACGATAAATCCAACTGGTTGTAAAAAAATAAACCAAATATCTTCTTGGGCCGCCACAATTTCTCTTAAATTTAAACTACCTGCTAATAGCACTACGCCTACAAGTGACATCACAAGAGGAACTTCATAAGAAATCATTTGAGCAGCTGCACGCATGCCACCCATTAATGAATACTTATTGTTAGAAGCCCAGCCTGCTGTTACAACCCCGATGGTCGTAATCCCTGAGATGGCAATATAATAAAGAAGGCCTACACCGATATCTGCGAACTGAAATTGATTCGTAAACGGAAGTGTCGCCAGCACCATAAAAGCGGGAGCAAAGGCGAGAACAGGAGCTAATATATAAAGTGGACGATCGGCTTTTTTCGGGATTGTATCTTCCTTTAACAGCAGCTTTAGCACATCCGCTACTGTCTGCAAAAGCCCCCAGCTTCCCCCAACCTGATTAGGTCCAATCCGCATCTGCATAAACCCCATAATCTTCCGCTCTGATAAAATCGCAAACGTGACAAACCCTAGTACAACAAACAAAAAGAGGACCGCTAAACCGAAGAAGATGCCTACTTTCGTCCAGCTTGGAGCCGATTGCAGCAATTCTTGCATCATTATCCATCGACCTCCCCGAGCACAATATCAATCGCTCCTAAAATGGCAATTAAGTTCGCCATATTTTCTCCTTCCAACAGCTTCGGGAGAATTTGCAAATTATAAAAAGAAGGGCGACGAAATTTAAGTCGATAGGGCTCCTTTTTCCCATCGCTCGCAATATAACAGCCAATTTCGCCACGCGGCGATTCAATTCTAATAAAGGCTTCTCCCTTTGGTGGTTTAATGATTTTCGGAACTTTAGCTAAAATAGGACCGTCACTCGGGAATTGAGCAACCGCTTGCTCTAGAATTTTCAATGATTCTTCTATTTCTTCCATACGACACTCATAGCGCGACCATGCATCACCCGCTTCACGTGTAGGAACCCCAAAGGAAAAGCGATTATAAATCGAATACGGTTCATCTTTACGCAAGTCCCTTTTTACTCCTGTGCACCGTAAGTTAGCACCACTTAAAGAATAAGCAATCGCCTCTTCTCGCGTATACGTACCGACTCCTTTCACTCGATTTAAAAAAATTTCATTCCCAGTTACAAGCTGATGATACCCGTGAAGCTGCTCTCTCATATATGGAATAAACTCCGCGACTTTCTCGAGCCACCCGTCCGGTGCATCCCATTTTACCCCGCCAACGCGCATATAGTTGAAGGTAAGTCTGGCACCGCATAGTTCATTTAATAGATTAATAATCATTTCTCGTTCACGAAACGCATATAAAAAAGGACTAGTTGCTCCTAAATCTAATAAATACGTTCCCCACCATACAAGGTGACTGGCAATTCGTCCAAGTTCCATTGTGATAACTCGTAAGTATTCGGCACGGTCCGGCACTGTAATATTCGCCATCGTTTCCACTGCATGACACAATACATAGTTATTAGTCATGGCTGCTAAATAATCCATACGATCGGTATAGGGAATAATTTGCGTATATTGTAAATTCTCTGCGAGTTTTTCGGTACCACGATGAAGATAGCCAATGACAGGTGTTGCTTCTTTAATGATTTCTCCTTCAATTTTAATCACAAGTCGAAACACACCGTGTGTACTAGGGTGCTGCGGACCTACATTCAGAAGCATTTCCTCTGTACGTAACATACACTACACTCCCTCATCATGCGGCTTATAATCTTTTCGAAGCGGGTACCCAATCCAGTCTTCACCGAGGAGAATTCGTTTCAAATTCGGATGCCCGCTAAACTTAATTCCAATTAAATCGTACGCCTCACATTCTGGCCAATCAGCTCCTTTCCATAATGGAACTAACGATGGAATCATTGGATTGTCTCGGTCAAGCTTTACCTTTAAAACGACAGACTGTCCATTCTGTAAAGAGCATAAATAAACATACACTTCTATATGTGTTTCGAAATCCGTTCCATGTAGTTCAGCTAGAAAGTCAAAGTGCAATTGCTGCTTCAACACTTGTGCGATATCCATATAGGTGTGCGGCTTGGCTAAAATGGTTGGCACGTCTTTTGATAATCTATTAATATAGTATTCTTCATATGAATCCGTACCTACTTGTCTTTCAATAATCTGTATATAGCGTTGAAGAAGCGGTTCATTCGGTGATGGTTCAACGCTTGATTCCTCTTCTTTTTTCTCAGTGGAAGCTGCTTTCGCTTTCGCCCTTGCAGCAGCGGCAGCCTTCGCTTTAGCGGCGGCGGCGGCTTTCTTCTTAGCCAGTTCTAAATCCTGTCCGCTTTCTGATGCTTGCCTTTCTTTCTCCTGTCTTCTTTTGATAGCTGCTGCTTTCGCTTTTTCTGCGGCTTCTTTTTTTAATCGGGTTAGTTCGTTCTTATCCATTTACATCACTCGCTTCCCCGTTTTGGCTTCATAGCGAATCTTTTCTTTTAGCTTATGGATACCATAGATGAGTGCTGCTGGATTCGGTGGACATCCTGGAATGTACACATCCACCGGAACGATTTGATCGACGCCTTTGACGACGGAGTAAGAATATACATAAGGCCCGCCAGCTGTTGCACAGGAGCCCATCGCAATGACCCATTTCGGCTCAGGCATTTGATCATACAGCCTTCTTAAAATGGGAGCCATTTTTTTCGTTACCGTCCCTGATACAATCATGACATCCGATTGACGAGGCGAGGTACGAAAGAAAGAACCGAAGCGATCCAGATCATAATGCGATGAGCCAACACCCATCATTTCAATGGCACAGCACGCTAACCCAAACGTCATCGGCCACAAAGAGTTGCTTCTTGCCCAGCCTTTAAGCTGTTCAAGCGTGGATAAAAAAACGCTTTGGCGAAGCTCATGTAATTCAGCATCCGTAACACCCGGCACATTCATTTCCATGTTAACACCCTCTTCTTCCAAGCATAGAGTAGTCCAATGAGCAGCATCATCACAAAAATGAGCATTTCTACTAACGCAAAGATTCCTAATTTCTCATAGGCAACGGCCCATGGATAAAGAAAAATGGTTTCTACATCAAAAATGACAAATAGTAAGCCAAATAAATAATAACGTACATGAAACTGAACCCAAGAATCATGAAATGGTTCGACTCCACTTTCATAAGTGGTATATTTTGCTTCAGTCGGTTTATGCGGTCGAAGCAGCTTACCAAGAAAAAGAGCGATTACAGGTAATAAAATCCCAAGGCAAAGGAAAACAAACACCATCACATAATTATTCTGATAAAGATACCATTGAGAATCCATGTTGGGCTCCTTTTTAAAAAAGTATCGGCTTGTCTATTTAGCTATGGTTCATTATTATGCACAAGAGAGTGTGGATATGAGTAAAAGACTTGAGGAAATAAGGATGTAAGCGTATGCATTCAATAGGAGAACTAAATGGACAGTATTCGACAGAAACTGATGAGATTCCTAACCTAATAAAAAAACACATTCACATAATATAGGGGAAAAATAAAAAGCACCTAACCCTCTTATAAAAGAAAGCTAGGTACTTTGGTAGTTATTATTTCATTTCAGAAATCTGGATTCGATTAATTGCGCGTTTTAAAGCTAATTCAGCTCTTTCCACATCAATCGCTCCTTGATTGTCTGCTAATCTTTTTTCAGCCCGTGCTTTAGCAGCTTGTGCGCGGGCAACGTCGATAGTTTCAGCTCTTTCAGCAGATTGAGCTAAAATGGTTACGACATCTGGACGAACTTCTAAGAAGCCACCGTTAACGGCAACATACTCAGTGCCATTCTCCTTTTTTAGACGTACAGCTGCGATATCAAGAGGCGCGACCATCGGAACGTGGCCAGCCATGACTCCAAGCTCGCCGCTTTTTGCCTTTGTACTTACCATTTCAACTTCTGCATCATATACTGGGCCATCGGGAGTTACTACACTGACTTTAATGGTCTTCATTTCATTCCCTCCTTGGTCCCTTTAATTAAGCCATTTTTTTAGCTTGTTCAACAACTTCTTCGATTCTTCCTACTAAGCGGAAAGCATCTTCTGGAAGGTCATCATATTTACCTTCAAGGATTTCTTTGAATCCTTTAACTGTTTCTTTAACAGGTACATAAGAACCTTTTTGACCAGTGAACTGCTCAGCTACGTGGAAGTTTTGCGATAGGAAGAATTGAACTTTACGAGCACGAGCAACTGTTAGTTTGTCTTCCTCGCTTAATTCATCCATACCTAAGATCGCAATGATATCTTGAAGCTCTCTATATTTTTGTAAAGTAGATTGAACTTTACGAGCAACTTCATAGTGCTCAGCACCTACAACTTCAGGGCTAAGAGCGCGAGAAGAAGATGCTAATGGATCAACCGCAGGGTAGATACCCATCTCAGATAATTTACGTTCAAGGTTTGTTGTCGCATCCAAGTGAGCGAAAGTAGTCGCTGGAGCTGGATCCGTATAGTCATCGGCTGGTACATAAATCGCTTGGATTGATGTAACAGAACCAACATTAGTAGATGTAATACGTTCTTGTAATTGACCCATTTCAGTAGCAAGTGTTGGTTGGTAACCTACCGCAGAAGGCATACGACCTAAAAGGGCGGAAACCTCAGAACCTGCTTGTGTGAAACGGAAGATGTTATCGATGAAGAAAAGAACGTCTTGTCCTTGTTCATCACGGAAATATTCAGCCATTGTTAAACCAGATAAGGCAACACGCATACGTGCTCCAGGCGGCTCATTCATTTGACCGAATACCATCGCTGTTTTGCTGATAACGCCAGAATCGCTCATCTCGTGGAAAAGGTCATTTCCTTCACGAGTACGCTCACCAACGCCGGCGAATACAGAAATACCGCCGTGCTCTTGTGCAATGTTGTTGATTAATTCTTGGATTAATACGGTTTTACCTACACCGGCACCACCGAATAGACCGATTTTACCACCTTTGATATATGGAGCAAGAAGGTCTACTACTTTAATACCTGTTTCAAGAATTTCAACTTGTGTTGTTAAGTTATCAAATGCTGGAGCTTGTCTGTGAATTGGATCACGACGAGCATCAGCAGGGATTGCTTCTGCAAGGTCAATGTTTTCTCCAAGTACGTTGAATACACGTCCTAGAGTCACTTCACCTACAGGTACAGAGATTGGAGCTCCTGTATCTACAACTTCTTGACCGCGAGTTAAGCCGTCAGTAGAAGCCATTGCGACTGTACGAACAGTGTTATCGCCTAGTTGAAGGGCTACTTCAAGAGTTAAACCTTCACCGCCAGACGCTGTTTTTTCGATTCTTAAAGCGTTATAGATCTTAGGAAGTTGACCATCTTCAAATTTAACGTCAACAACTGGACCCATAACTTGGGTAACGCGTCCTAAATTCATCGTTTTCCCTCCTATCATTACTGTGACGACTATTCAAGATTAGGGAGCGAGCAGCAAATCGTCGGAAGCTGCCCGTCCATTCTAAAATGTTCTATTCTAAAGCAGCGGCTCCGCCAACAATTTCTGTAATTTCTTGAGTAATTGCTGCTTGACGTGCACGGTTATATTGCAAGTCTAATGCTGAGATTAACTCTTTCGCATTGTCGGTTGCATTTTTCATAGCTGTCATACGTGCAGAGTGCTCACTTGCTTTACCATCTAACAACGCACCATAAATTAAGCTTTCCGCGTATTGAGGTAGTAAGACTTTAAGAATTGCTTCCTCATCCGGTTCAAACTCATAAGAAGTCAATTTGCCGCCGGAAGAATTAATGTCAGATAACGGAAGAACTTTCTTCTCCGTTACATCTTGTTGGATTGGGCTGACATAATGGTTGTAATACATGTATAGCTCATCACACAGTTCATTTAAGTATAAATTCACTGTTGATTTCGTTAAAGAGTTGATATCAGCAAAACTTGGCTGATCTGGTACTCCCGTTACTTCAAGCTCTACATTGATACCACGGTTGACGAAGAAATCGCGACCCATTCTTCCAATTGCGATAATGACATACTCATTACTCGATGTATGACGTTCTTGAATGGTTTTATAAACATGACGCAGCACACTACTGTTGTATGCCCCTGCCAATCCACGGTCCGATGTAATAACAAGGTAACCAGTTTTCTTTACAGGACGGGATACTAACATTGGGTGCGACGCATTATTACTACCGCTTGCGATACTAGCTACTACTTCTTGAATTTTCTCCATGTATGGCACAAATGCTTTTGCATTTGCTTCAGCACGGTTCATTTTCGAGGCAGATACCATTTGCATCGCTTTCGTAATTTGACTTGTCTTTTTAGTCGAATTAATTCGAGTCTTTATATCGCGTAAAGAGGCCATTGATTCTCACCACCCTTTTCAATTATTTAAAGTTCATTATTCAGAGATTACGAATGATTTTTTGAATTCGTTAATCGCAGCTACGATATCAGCATCTTCAGGAAGACCTTTTGTCGTGCGAATATGATCTAATAATTCAGGATGATTTTTATCTAAGAATACATAGTACTCTTCTTCAAAGCGACGAATATCTGCTACTGGAATATCATCTAAGTGACCTTTTGTTAAAGCGAAAAGAATCATAACTTGCTTCTCTACTTTAATTGGCTTGTTCAAGTCTTGTTTCAGAACCTCAACTGTACGAACACCGCGATCTAGTTTCGCTTTTGTCGCTTTATCAAGATCTGAACCGAATTGAGCGAACGCTTCCAACTCACGGAAAGCAGCCAAGTCAAGACGTAATGTACCAGCAACTTTTTTCATTGCTTTAATTTGAGCTGAACCACCAACACGTGATACAGAAAGACCAGCGTTAATCGCAGGACGTACACCTGAGAAGAACAAATCAGATTGTAAGAAGATTTGTCCATCTGTGATGGAGATTACGTTTGTTGGAATGTAAGCAGAGATATCGCCTGCTTGTGTTTCAACAAATGGAAGAGCTGTAATTGAACCAGCACCTAATGTATCGTTCAATTTCGCAGCACGCTCAAGTAGGCGTGAGTGCAAGTAGAATACATCCCCTGGGAATGCTTCACGACCTGGAGGACGACGAAGTAGCAGGGAAAGTTCACGGTATGCAGATGCTTGTTTAGAAAGATCATCATATACGATTAACACGTGTTTACCGTTGAACATGAATTCCTCAGCCATTGATACACCAGCATAAGGAGCTAAGTATAACATTGGAGATGGTTGTGATGCAGATGCAGATACAACGATTGTGTAATCTAATGCACCATTTTTACGTAAAGTTTCAACTGTTCCACGAACTGTTGATTCTTTTTGACCAATAGCAACATAGATACAGATCATATCTTGGTCTGCTTGGTTAAGGATTGTATCGATTGCGACAGATGTTTTACCTGTTTGACGGTCCCCGATGATTAACTCACGTTGTCCGCGTCCGATTGGTACAAGAGCATCGATCGCTTTAATTCCAGTTTGTAGTGGCTCATGAACAGATTTACGATCCATAACACCTGTTGCAAGGCTCTCGATTGGACGAGTTTTTGTTGTATTAACTGGGCCAAGACCATCTAATGGTTGTCCAAGTGGGTTTACAACACGACCAATTAATTCTTCACCAACTGGTACTTCCATGATTTTACCTGTACGACGTACTTCGCTGCCCTCTTGAATGTCTCTGAATGGTCCAAGAATAACGATACCTACGTTATTTTCTTCAAGGTTTTGTGCTAGACCCATTGTACCATTTGAAAATTCAAGAAGCTCTCCCGCCATCGCATTATCTAAACCGTGAACACGTGCGATACCGTCACCAACAGAGATTACCGTACCAACATCGCTCACTTTAATTTCAGATTGATAATTTTCAATCTGTTTTTTAATCAGTGCACTGATTTCTTCAGCTTTGATGCTCATGAATTTCACCCCTATCTTGTGAATACTAACCTAATAGTTGTTTGCTTAAACGATCAAGCTTTCCGCTCACTGAACCGTCATAAATACGGTTGCCAATTTGCAACTTGATTCCGCCTAACAGATTGCTATCTGTAATGTTCGTAATACGTAAAGTTTTCTTACCGATTTTCTTTGCGAATGAAGTAGAAACCGCTTCTGTTTCTGCTTCAGTTAGTGGGCGCACTGTATATACAGTTGCATCCGCTACTGATTTTTCTTCATTTGCTAATTCAACAAACTCATCCGCCATTGGCGCAATCATATCAGAACGATGACGCTCAACCATTAGCTTTAATGTGTTTTGAACATATGTTGACAGACTAGAAAAAGCACTAGAGATAATGTCTCTTTTTGCATCACTTGTTAATTTTGGATGCGCTAAAAAGCCTAACAAGTCCGTATCATTTGAGAATACTTCTTTAACGGTGCGAAGCTCTTCTTCAATTTGGTCAAGAAGATTTTGCTCTTTCGCAATTTGGAAAAGAGCTACAGCATAACGTTTGGCTACTGCTAAATCGCTCATCGCTCTTCTCCTACCTCTTGAATGTATTCATTAATTAATTTCTCTTGATCCGCTACTGAAAGTTCTTTTTCAATCACTTTCGACGCAATCATAACAGATAAGGATGCCACTTGCTCACGTAATGCCGCAACTGCTTTTTCCTTCTCTTGTACGATTTCACGTTTTGCTGATTCTTTCACACGCTCAGCTTCTGCACGAGCTTGATTGATAATATCTTCGCGTTGTGCCTCGCCTTGTTTCTTCGCGTTTTCGATTAGTTGAGCTGCTTCCGTGCGTGATTGTTTCACGATTTCACGTTGCTCTTCTAAATATTGAAGCGCTTCTTTTCTGCTTGCCTCTGCTGCTTCGATTTCACTAGCAACATGTTGTTCACGTTCTTTCATGATGCCCATTAAAGGACCCCACGCAAACTTTTTAAGCAAAGCTAACAAAACAATAAACACGACAAGCTGATAAATGATATCTCCACCATTAAAGTGCGCTGCTGCTGCACCAAGTACAAAATTGCTTGTTAACACGCTCGATTCACTCCCTTCATGAGATTCACTATTGAAGCTTTAAGTTTCTATTTCACAATACCATTCTAGAAAAGTTTCAAGTTAACATAAAGCAATGGCGAAGGTTCTCCTGGAATGCTCTTCGCCATTATTAAACTTCTTAAAATTATCCTATTGACCCATAACGATGAATGCGATAACTACCGCGATGATTGGAAGGGCCTCAACTAACGCAACCCCAACGAACATTGTAGTTTGAAGCATACCACGAGCTTCTGGCTGACGAGCCATCCCTTCGATTGTACGACCAACGATAAGACCGTTACCAATACCAGCACCTAATGCACCTAAACCAACTGCGATTGCAGCAGCGATAAGACCTAAAGAACCTGTCATGATAAATTTCCTCCTTGAAAATGTTTATTAGTTTTTAAATAGAATGTTCAAATATTGAACAAAGTTTATAATTAATGGTCGTCACTTACTTTATGAGAAAGATAAACCATCGTTAACATAGTGAAGATAAACGCTTGAATGGAACCAACAAAGACACTGAATCCTTGCCAAGCTAACATTGGTATAACAGCACCAAGTGCACCAAAAACACTACTTGTTCCTAATCCTACAAGTAAGCTTAAAAGCAACTCACCCGCATAGATGTTCCCGTAAAGACGCAGACCTAACGTTAACGTGTTAGAGAACTCTTCAATTATTTTCAGCGGGAATAAGAACCCCATTGGCTGAACATAAGTTTTCGCGTAAGCTTTTCCGCCTCGCATTTTAATACCATAATAATGAGTTAATCCCATTACCATTACGGCTAATGTTAACGTAATCGCTGGATCGGCTGTAGGTGATTTCCACCATAATTCATGCCCGACTACAACCGCGAACGGTAATCCCAACATGTTGGATACGAAGATGTACATGATTAATGTCATCCCTAACATAAGGAAACGACCACCTGTACGCCAATCCATATTGCTGTTGATGATATTTTTAACAAAATCCATAACCCACTCAATAAAGTTTTGGATTCCCGTTGGCTTCATCGCAAGTTGACGAGTTGCCGCTACAGCGATAATAAAGACTATAAGACTTGCGACAGTAATCATAAGGACGTTGGCCAAATTGAAATATATCCCGGTATCCATAAGTTCCCACAAAGGAGCTTCATGATTCAACAGTATTCACCTCTCTTCTTTACTAGCGACGTAAAATTTGTATAAAATAATCTATCATAATGACAAAATAGGATGTCATTAATCCCATAACCACACTTGCTATTTGAAACTTGTCAGGATACTGTAAAGCGATCACCGCAGCTAGGGCTCCTACTGACATTCTTGTTACACTGCCAAGGGACTTCATCTTTCTGCCTGCTGCTGCTGCCTCAGTGAATTTTCTGTTTTTTTTGACCATTGACCAGAAATTAATTAGGCTGCACATTGTTCCAAGCATAAGTCCTTGGAAAACTGTATCATACGGAGTAAAGGCTGCTCCTAGTATGTAAATACTCAATAAATACAAAATGTACTTTCGTTGCCTAATGAACATAGCATCTAATTCTGGCATGTTGTCATATAATCTCCCTAGAAATATTGTCGAACTGTGCTGAGCATTGCAATAATGCCGGTAGCAAGTCCTATTAGAAGGCCTACCACTAAAAGCAGCGGTTCGGTATTAAATGTGCTATCAAGCCATTTCCCCAAGAAAATGCCTATCAAGATTGGACCGACTAATTGTGAAAGAATCACTGAAATCAATGCCATGGCCTTAAATGGGTGGCGCTTGTTCTGACTCATAATCGCATCCTCGTGGTTGAATTTGGTGATGGATAAATCAAGGAAGAAAGTGGCACTCAAACGACATTTTTCGCACTTGAAAACCCTCTCATTTCATATCCTTAGTTAGCATACAATAGGCTAGAATCAATGTCAATGAGTGGTTAGTGAAATTTGTCACAGATTCGTAAGTTTTAACGAATTGTTCACATCTTTTGTCGAATTTTGACTTGACAACTTTTTCAATCGATGTGTATCATCGTTTCAATCCGATCTTCTCTTGTACCTTTTTTAGCAAAAATAATGGCTTTATATATCCCAGATGGAGGTAGTTTCTTTCCTTTCACTTCTCGTTTAATAAGTCCTGGTGAGACTGTTTTTTTCCAGTCCAAAAACCCAACAAAGGCTAAGCTATCTACATCATACAGGGCAATGCCAAATTCATCTGCTCCGCGAGGTAAATACATTTCATAGCGATACGTACCTATTTTATCTCCTTGGCCAAATTCAAATCCCATAATTCTAGGGTAATCTGGTTCTTCTTTTACATACAAAAATGGCAAGTTAATTTCTCTAGTTCCTTCCATTAAAGTAAGATATCCGTCATAGACCCCTTTCTTCATTTCAGATGGGTTTATTTGTAATCCGATTATCAGTTTTTTCTTTTCACCTGGCTGAACGGTAAAGATCGTTGGCATATTCCAAGTAATACCTGGTTCTTTTAATGGCATACGAAATGAGTAATGCTGCTCTGTCGGCCCTGTATTTTCTACCACAATTTCTTCTTGATGTTCGTCAATTCCTTCTTTTCGTGTATACATCCCAAACGAAAGAGAACTTGGATACAACAAAGTATCTGCCTTAAGAGCTTCCGCAATCTGCAAGCGGCCTGCCCCTTGTTCAAACGTATGATACCAGTCTTGACTCTTATTCTTTAAAGGCTTGGCTGTTGTCATCAAGGCTGATTTAATTTGGTCTGGTGTCCAATTAGGGTGAGCTTGCAGTAATAGAGCACAAGCTCCAGCAACATGGGGAGCTGACATACTTGTTCCAGCAAGTTTCGTATATCCATTAGGAATCGTACTATAAATCCCGACACCCGGAGCGAGGATATCAGGTTTAATATCCCAACTTACGGTCACTGGCCCCCTTGAGCTAAAATCAGCTAGTCTATCTTGTTCCTTTCGATAAACAAAACGGACGGTCCGGCCTTCTTTATTAGCAATCATCCTTTTGATACGCTCTCCATCCTTTTTGGGAATCGTTGCGGCAGGAAGGTTGACATTTTTCCCTAATCCAGCTGTAAAAGATCCTTTTGTATTATTAAAAATAACAACAGCTTTAGCTCCTGCTTTTTTCGCATTTTTTACCTTATCCAAAAAACTTAATTTTCCTCTTTGAATAAGAACAATTTTCCCTTGAACGCCTTTTAGTTCTTTTCGTTCACCAAGTCCGCCGTCTACTATGTTTTCTGAAGAAGCGATAGACCACTCTTTCGCCCCTTGTACAGGCAGCAGACTTACTTCACGTTTTTCCATTCCGAGCCCGTATATAAGGTATGGAACGTTCATCGGTGGTGTAGAGGCTCCAACAGATATCGCTTTTTCTGATGTTCCCGGAGAACCGACTGTCCAAACGGCTGGACCTGAATTGCCGTTTGAAGTAACCGCAACAATACCTTGCCCTACGGCTTTATTCAGAGCCAAAGATATTGGTAAATCTGGACCATTCACTTCATTACCAAGTGACAAATTTAATACGTCGACCCCATCTTCAATAGCGGCATCAATCGCTAACAACACTTGCTCTGTATCCCCCGCTCCTCCTGGTCCTAAAGCACGATAGGCATAAATTTCAGCTTCAGGGGCAACCCCTTTCACCTTTCCGTTCGCTGCAATAATTCCAGCAACATGTGTTCCATGAATCGTCGCTAACTCCGCGTTCCCCTTCGTTTCCATTGGGTCATTATCATGGTCGACAAGATCTTTTCCCCCTTTATAAGCATGCTTTAAGTCTGGATGCGTATAATCAATCCCTGTATCAATAACCCCCACTTTAATTCCTTTTCCTGTTATTCGTTGTTTCCTTGAATCATATATCCCTCTTACTTGATCGCCTCCGATAAAAGGGACACTCTCATCTAACGCAGCATGATAAACTGCTATTTCCGTTACTGCTTGAATAAACGATTCTTGTTGTAATTTGGCCACATCACGCTTTTTCCCAGATACAGAAAAGCCTGTAATCGCATGTTTATATATAGTCCTTAGCCTTAGTTTGGGATATTTTTTTAACACCTGCTCAATTTGCTCTTTCTTCATTGGGTCCTTAAGAATCACAACCGCTGTTGTATGTGTTAATTCTGAAACCTTTGGTAATGGCGGTACATGAATCGCCGCAAATCCACTACCATTTCCTAAAACTAACAAGAAGCTTATTAAACAAATCAGCTTTTTCACATGCAGTCGCCTCCCCCCTTTAGGGTTATAATTTCACAACAAAGAGAGAGTATACGTAGAAAGTTGGCGGGATTATGAAAGAAGTTGGCGGGATTTTCTTTATAATTAGCGGGATTACCCAGCCATTTGGCGGGATTTCATTAAAATACTTCCAAATAATACACATAAAAAAGAAGCTGTCTAAAGCTAGACAACCTCTTTCTCAGGTTCAAATCGATTTGGCGGCGTATCAATTTGTTTAAAGTAATAACGAATGGCTTTTGCTATCCTCTCTGAAGCATATCCATCTCCATATGGATTCGAAGCTTTTGACATCTTGTCATGCTCAGAAGGATTCGTCAGCAATTCACGCGTTAGTTTATAAACCGTTTCCTCATCCGTTCCAGCTAAGCGTAACGTACCAGCCGCAATCCCCTCTGGACGCTCTGTCGTATCTCGCAAAACAAGCACCGGTACCCCAAGTGAAGGAGCTTCCTCTTGTATACCGCCCGAGTCTGTCAAAATCAAATACGCTCTTGCTGCAAAGTTATGAAAATCTAACACATCTAATGGTTCAATTAAATGAATGCGCGGATCATTGCCTAGTATCTCCTCTGCCAATTCCCGAACAGCTGGATTCAGATGAACCGGGTATACGACTTGAACATCTTCTTGCTCCATCACAATCCGCTTTACTGCACGAAAAATATTTCGCATCGGCTCCCCTAAGTTCTCACGACGATGGGCCGTTAATAAAACGAGACGATCCTCTCCAAGTGCCGATAAAACTGGATGAGAATAGGCAGCTTGAACGGTTGTTTTTAACGCATCGGTTGCGGTATTGCCTGTAACAAAAATATGGTTCGTTTTATGTTCTTGAACTAAATTTTGTTCAGCTTGGAGCGTTGGAGCGAAATGAAGGTCAGCCAGCGTACCCGTTAACTGGCGATTCATCTCTTCGGGATATGGAGAGTATTTATTCCACGTTCGTAAACCAGCTTCAACATGACCAATAATAATTTGGTTATAGTAGGCAGCGAGGCTTGCCGCAAATGTCGTCGTCGTATCTCCATGTACAAGGACAATATCCGGCTCAGCTTCTTTCATCACACGGTCTAAGCCAGACAGTGCTTTTGTTGTAATATCCGCCAGTGTTTGACGGTCTTTCATAATATTTAAGTCATAATCAGGCTGGATAGAAAATAAATCAAGCACTTGATCGAGCATTTGTCTATGTTGAGCCGTTACCGCCACAATTGGCGTGAAAAATTCTGGGTGCTTTTGAAATTCAAGAACAAGCGGAGCCATTTTAATAGCCTCTGGCCTTGTCCCAAAAATGGTCATAACCTTAATTGGTTTTATCACATCAAACACCCCAATTTTCATATAGTCAAACAAAATAACAACTGTTTAACATGTACAGTCGCTTTCTTCGCTCAGCTTATTTTGTACCAAACAAACGATCTCCGGCATCGCCAAGTCCCGGTACAATATAGCCATGGTCATTTAATTTCTCATCAAGACCTGCGATATAAATATCAACATCTGGATGCGCTTCTTTAAGTGCATCTACGCCTTCTGGAGCTGCAATTAAGCACATGAATTTAATATTGACCGCACCGCGTTTTTTAATAGAATGAATAGCTTCAATCGCAGATCCGCCTGTTGCAAGCATTGGGTCTACAACGATGCATTCTCTTTCTTCTAAATCACTTGGCATCTTCACATAATATTCAACCGGCTTTAATGTTTGCGGATCACGGTATAAACCAACATGACCTACTTTTGCAGCTGGAATGAGCTTAATAATCCCGTCAACCATTCCAATACCTGCACGCAAAATCGGAACAATGCCTAATTTTTTCCCTGAAAGCATTTTTACTTTTGCTTTACTAACAGGTGTTTGAATTTCTACCTCTTCTAACGGCATATCTCTTGTAATTTCAAAAGCCATTAAAGAAGCTACTTCATCAACAAGTTCGCGAAATTCCTTTGTTCCTGTATTTACATCGCGTATGTAAGCTAATTTATGTTGGATTAACGGGTGATCAAATACATATACTTTTCCCATTTTGCATCTCTCCTTCATTTATGTTACTACTCCATTATTAACATTTTACTAAGCAAATATTAAATATTGATAAAATGTGTACGTATGTTTTTCACTTCTAATATTCACATCAACTCATTGTACAGAAAAACCTATCAATCTTCAATAAAGGTTTAAAAGTCTGATTTTTCAAAAAGAAAAAGGACCAGCCTCTACAAGACCATGTTGATATGGTCATGTTGTGGAAGCTAGTCCCTTTACGTCACTCTCTTATTTGATTAAAGTGATGGATATAATTGATATTTACCAGAAAGAGCCGCTACACGTTGTCTTGCTTCTTCTAGTTTCGCTTCATCTTCATGGTTTTTCAATACAAGACCGATGATAGACGCGATTTCGTCCATATCTTCTTCTACAAAGCCACGAGAAGTAACCGCAGCTGTACCGATACGAATTCCGCTTGTAACGAATGGTTTTTCCGGATCAAATGGAATCGCATTTTTGTTAACTGTAACCCCTACTTCATCCAACACAATCTCAGCTACTTTACCTGTTAAGTTAACGGAACGAACATCTACTAGAAGAAGATGGTTATCTGTTCCATCAGAAACAAGTGTAAAGCCTTCTTTTTTCAAGCCTTCGCCAAGACGTTTTGCATTTGCAATAATTTGTTTTCCGTACTCTTTAAAATCGTCTTGAAGTGTTTCACCAAATGCTACAGCTTTCGCAGAGATAACGTGCATTAATGGACCGCCTTGAATACCAGGGAAGACTGATTTATCAATTTGTTTACCAAACTCTTCTTTACAAAGAATCATTCCACCACGTGGTCCACGAAGTGTTTTGTGTGTTGTTGTTGTTACGAAATGTGCATGCGGCACTGGGCTTGGATGTAAACCTGTAGCAACAAGACCTGCGATGTGCGCCATATCAACCATTAAGTATGCACCTACTTCATCTGCGATTTCACGGAAACGCTTGAAGTCGATTTGACGTGGGTAAGCACTCGCACCAGCTACGATTAATTTTGGTTTATGCTCACGTGCTTTTTCTAATACATCGTTATAGTCAATACGGTGGTCTTTTTCATCTACACCATACTCAACAAAGTTGTAGTTTACACCACTGAAGTTTACGTGGCTTCCGTGTGTTAAGTGACCACCATGAGAAAGGTTCATTCCAAGAACTGTATCTCCCGGTTTAAGAACTGTAAAGTAAACCGCCATATTCGCTTGTGCTCCAGAGTGAGGTTGTACGTTTACATACTCCGCTCCAAAGATTTGTTTCGCACGGTCGCGAGCTAAATCTTCCACGATATCAACATACTCACAGCCACCATAATAACGTTTACCAGGATAGCCTTCTGCATATTTATTTGTTAATACAGATCCTTGTGCTTCCATTACCGCTTCGCTTACGAAGTTCTCAGAAGCGATTAGCTCGATTTTACTTCTTTGACGACCTAATTCAAGTTGAATCGCCTTAAACACTTGTTCATCTTGTTTTTCTAAAATACTCATTACGTAAAGCCTCCTAAGTTATTGTTGCGGGTATCTTCGCTTTTTTACTTATGGACAACATGCCCTCAAAATAGGCATGAAAAAGCCTAGTGCTTAATTATTTCGAAAATTCTACTCCATTTTAACACGTCTTTTTTGGAAACGATAGTCTCTTTTTGCGAACATTTAAAATTAAACAAGAAAAAATCGTTCGCTTTTTCCATCTTCCACCGTTATAATCCTTCCTTATACCGTTATTTTACAACGTGAATTATAAAAATGGGATGTTGTTGACTTCTGCTCATTTATGTAAAGACAAACGAGCCAAAAATCGCGTGTTTAATAATAGTGTTTAACAAAGCTTAGAAAATAAAACAGAAAAAGCTGATGCAAACGATTGTTCACTACAACCCCTTGCATCAGCTTTATTTAACAACTGGTATTCATAACATCATTCGTATAAACTGCTCTTTCGCCGCCAATTAGTTTCGGACGCGTTTTAGCGAGGGTTACATGAGCGTGCCCAACCTCTTTGATTGATGTTCGAATTGGAACAGCAACATGTTTCACATGCATTCCAATAAATGTATCCCCAATATCGATACCTGCTTCAGCTGTAATATGCTCCACAACAACAGGATTATTTAACTGCTGATAAGCATACGTAGCCATGGAGCCGCCCGCTTTACGAACAGGAACGACAGATACTTCTTCATATCCCCGTTGCTCAGCAATTTCACGCGGTAAAACGAGCGCACGGTTTAAGTGTTCACAACATTGAAACGCAAGCCCAACCCCCGTTTGCAGTTGAAAGGCCTGCAACTCACCGTAAACCATTTCAGCTACGGCAAGTGTTCCCTCCGTACCAATTCGCTTACCGATGACTTCACTTGTACTGCATCCAATCACAAACAAATGCTTATCATTTAAATGAGCAGCGTCTTGAAACTCTGTTAAAATCGTACGAAGTTGCTCTCTCCACTTGTTCAATTCTGTTGAAAAAGAAGCCTCATCCATCATCTAGCGCATCCTTTCAAAAATGCTTACTTAATTATTTCCCTTCATAATCAGCAATTTTGCCGATACGATTTGCGTGGCGTCCGCCTTCAAATTCATTTGTCAGCCAAGCTTGTGCAATTTCACGTGCTAATCCAGGTCCAACAACACGCTCTCCCATAGCTAATACATTGCTATCATTATGTTGACGTGTTAGTTTTGCACTATACACATCATGCACAAGTGCACAGCGAACACCCTTTACTTTATTCGCAGCAATACTCATTCCAATCCCTGTGCCGCAAATAAGAATACCACGATCAAATTCTCCTTGAGCTACCTTCTCAGCAACCGGTAGTGCATAATCTGGATAGTCCACTGATGTTGAACATTCACAGCCAAAATCTTCATATGGAATTTGTAATTCATCCATTAATTGTTTAATTTCTTCACGGATTTTAATTCCTCCATGATCTGATGCAATTGCTACTTTCATCCTTATATCCCCCTAGATATTTGATATATGTATTGTGTCACAAAAGTATAAAAAGATAAAGAAAAGCAAGAAATCTTATCATGATTTCTTGCTCCACTATTAAATCCGAAATCGAGTAATAGTTTGCTTCAATTTCTCTGCTTGATCTTTTAAATCCGAAGCCAAACTATCTACATTCTCCATAATTAAAGCTTGTTCATGTGTAGTTGTCGTTACTTCCTCTGCTCCTGCTGACGTTTCTTCTGCAATAGCTGCTACTTCCTCCGTTTGCTGAGACGTATGCTCAATGCTCTCCATTTGACGATCGACAAGCTCAGTAATATCTTGAACTTCCGCTACCACAGCGTGAACCTTTTTCGTCATATCAGCAATGACCACATCGGTTTTGGCCCCTTTTTGCGCACCTTCATTAGCCGCTGCCACTTGCTCTGTAATTTGTCTAACAACAACTTGAACTTCGTGCTGAATATTTTGAATAAAGCCCGTGATACCTTGAACCGCTTTCGCACTTTCGTCGGCTAATAAACGAACTTCCTCCGCCACAACCGCAAAGCCTCTCCCATGCTCTCCAGCACGAGCAGCTTCAATAGAGGCATTTAAAGCAAGCAAATTCGTCTGTGCTGCAATATCGCCAACAAGCTCGATAATTTGGCCAATCTTATTTGCATTTTCCTCTAAACGCTTGACCGACTTTAAGGATGCTCGATTTTCTTCAGCTAAACTCTCAATTCCTTGTACGAGGGAAACAATCACTTCTTTACTCTTCAGCAGTTCATTCATCATTTCACTTGAAGAAGCAACGGATGCCTTCGCCTTACTTTGTACTTGATGTGCAATCATCGTGACATCTTCCATAGATTCAGCCGTACTCATAATAGATACAGCTGAAGTATCTGCACCTTTTGAAATATCATCAATTGTAGCTGCAATAGTTTCCGCTTGCTGAGAAGCCTTCTTCGCTTCTTCTGAAATATGGATGACTTTACGATTCGTTTCTTGAAAATTCTCCTCAATGCTTTGAACCATTTCTCTTAAGTTAAACAACATATGATTGAAAGCAACACCTAGAGAACGAATTTCATCATCCGCCTTCGCTAATTCAACTTCTTCTGTAATATTTCCATTCGCTGCATCTAATGCTACTGCCTCTAATTTGCGCAATGGATTAATAATCACGCCTGCTGCAAAAAAGGCAAGTATACCCGACCAAATAATTCCTAATGATAATGTAATAATAATAAAAGCAACTAAATTCCATTCTGGAAAAAATAATGGTTGTAGAACAAAAATAAACAAACCTGACGTTGTATAAGTAACTAAGGCTACCAATGTAATAAAAATGGCCATTTGTTTTCGTAAGCCGAACTTAAATTGCTTTCTCTCTGCCATTGCTTTTCCCCCTTGTACACGTGCCTACACTCCTAATTTCTTAATTAGTTTAGTAATTAAGGACTCAAGCTCCCTAAATGTTTCTCGATATACATCTTGCGAACCACCATAGGGATCCATAACATCCGTATTGTTTATATCGTCATTTACGTACTCTTTTAAAGTGAAAACCTTATCCAAAGTATTTGGGAAAGAATTAATAATGGTGGATTTATGTCCTTCTGTCATCGTAAGAATATGAGTAGCCCACTCCAATTCTTCTTCTGACAACGACATAGAGGAATGATGATGTATAATATTATGCTCACGTAATGTTTTTTCGGCATATATGGAGGCTTCTTGACCCGTAGCTGCATATACACCTGCTGATTTCACCTGAACTCCTGGAATATTCTTGTCTTTCAAAATCGCTTCTGCCATAGGACTTCTACATGTATTCCCTGTACAAACGAAAAGTATTTTAATCATTTTATCGAACCTCCTTTATTTTTATAATTATACATGACAGCCCTATGAGTCTTGTTGATACTTTTGGCCTACTTATTATTAAAATGTAACATATCATTACTGTAAAAAACTAGATTTTCTCTGTAATTTTTACAGTAATTTCACATTTCCGACATCCCCCTTTATTCAACAAACTTCAAAATCCCAGAGCTCACGAAGTTTTGTTATGTATATCGCTCTACTATTGCATCAGCAATCGGGACACTACATCAAAAGCGCGGTTTAATAGGGATAATTACCCACATCCCTAATCGTAACGCATATCAAGAGCAGAAACAATTCACGCACTATTAAATTTTTATGAACTTTTTCACAACTACAACTGTATTAGTATCTAATTAAACAGTAACAATTTTAGTCCGAACGCACAAAGAATACTTCCACCTAATATTTCACTGTATAACCCTAAAAGACCTTGAATCTTCCTTCCAATTAATAGCCCGCTCCATGTTAAAATCATCGCCGCCAAACCAAAGCATGTAAGTGCCAGAATAGTCCTCGCTCCATAAATCCCAAGTGTTAAACCAACGGAAAAGCTATCTAAACTCACACTTAAAGCAAATACTAGCAACCCTTTGCCGACTGGTGCAAGCGCAGCACTTTCCCCGCCTTTTATACCTGAAAACAACATCTGAATTCCAAGAAGAATAAGCAATATCCCTCCCGCATAAGCAGCAAATGTACCAAATTGTTCCGATAAAAACCGACCGCACATCATACCTAACAAGGGCATCCAGATATGAAAGAATCCAACTGTCAGCCCAATCTTGAATATTTGTTTTAGACGTAATTTAAACATTCCCATACCTAATCCTATAGAAAAAGCATCCATCCCTAAAGCAAATGCCATAATGATTAATGTAATCAGTTCACCCATAACAGCCTGCATACGATTCCTCCTCGAATATGCTTGTACTTATACAAGCTATGTACATCGGAGAAAAGTTAGAATCAAAATGAAACCATAAAAAAGGGAAGCACCCAGCTAATGATTAGCTGGGCGCTTCCCTTTAAAATACACTCGATTATTGTTCAATCATTTGTTGACCCGCCGCTTTACACAAACGATTCATAATCGCTTGACCAATGCCTGCCTCCGGGAACACTTCACTATAAATAATATCCACATGTACATCATCAAATTGCCGCAGTGCATCATATAGACCGCTCGCAACTGTGGATAACTCCGCTAAAGATCCTGGAGCTACAATATAGTCTGCTTCATACAACGCTTGATGCTCGCTAGCCGCAAGCAGACCTACTTTCATTCCCTCTGCTCGTCTCTCATTAATCAATTGCTGTATAAAAGCATTCTCACCTTTTACTAATATAAGTGGTGCCTTTGGGGCATAGTGAGTATATTTCATCCCTGGTGCCTTTGGAGCCTCGTCTTTTTTTACGAATGCTCGGTCTTCTTTTACCGGTCCAATAATCGTTTCTAATTGTTCTTTCGTCACACCACCCGGACGAAGAATGATTGGAATATCTTCTGTACAATCTAATACCGTCGATTCCACCCCTACTCCCGTAGGACCACCATCCACAATACCGGCTATACGACCATATAAATCATCTTGAACATGTTTCGCTAAAGTAGGGCTAGGCTTTCCAGATGTATTAGCACTTGGTGCAGCGATAGGAAGACCACTTGCCTCAATTAACTGACGAGCTACAGCATGATCAGGCATACGAACAGCTACTGTATCTAGTCCAGCTGTAACCGCTGCAGCTAGGGTTCCAGGCTTTTGCTTCAAAATAAGTGTTAAAGGCCCCGGCCAAAATGCATCCATTAATTGTTTCGCAATAGGCGGAATATCCATAACAATCTCTTCAAGCTGAGATTGGGATGCAATGTGGACAATTAACGGATTATCATTCGGGCGCCCTTTTGCCTCAAACACTTTTTTAACAGCTTCTTCACTTCTCGCATTTGCTCCTAATCCATATACCGTCTCTGTTGGAAAGGCCACTACTTCATTTTTAGCTAATAAATGAGCAGCCTCTATTATCTGTGGATAAGACTGTATATTATCCACATTTTTATCCACTATCCAAAGCTTTGTTTCCACAACTAACACCTTCATTTCATCTTCACATTTCATCTTACTTCAAATTGTTATTAAAACAACAAATATCGACATAAATTATCAACAATTATCCTCTCATACACTTAGAAAGTATAGAAGAATACACCCTATAATACAAATATTATCCACAAACTGTGTATAGACTGTGGATAAATATATCACAGTGACTTTGATAGCTGTGTACATAATGTGGATAAATTTGTGTATAACTTACCTAAAACACTTTAGAAAAGATTTCTGCAAATAAAGATTTTTCTACGATTTGCGGCTCTTCTTCTCCGTTATATACAGGTTGACTGGCGGTAACGATTTTTTGTGCCGGTTCTTCTTGTTGTCTTTCTTCCTCATCATATACAGGTTGATTAGCCGTAACCACTTCTTGTGCTGGTTCTTCCTGTTGTGGTTTTTCCTCATCGTGTACAGGTTGGCTTTCAGCAGCTTTCTTTGGCGCGATTTGCTGTTGTTCTTCCTGCTCTTCAACATTAGCATCAGTCTTATTTTCTTCCACTTGACTATTTTCTGTCTCAATGGGTTGTACAGACACAGATTCAGCAGGTACTTGTTCCTCTTCAAATGGAGTTTGACTTACTGCTGTCCCATTTGAAAAATCAAGGAAACACATCGGTGGAAATAACACACACCACCAATTCGCTCCATCCCCTTCACCTAATGTAATAATGACAGCCTCATAATCACCTGCTGGATATAAATATTGACCATACAGTTTTGTCGGAAATTCTGCTTGACCAAAATCTACTTGTACCGACTGATCCAATCCTTCCTCAGCCATTACACGCTCAGCCGTTGCCTGAATATCATCTAAATGTGACGTAATCACTTTCCTTGCTTCCTCTAATGACGTTAATTCCGCCACCCATTCTGTAATATCTTTATTCACTTCATCCCGAATTAAACGTTTAACAGCCTGATCTGCTTCCCGATCACTATTAGCTAGTATTCTTAAACGAATCGCCTCATCCGGAATAACCATCGTATCCGCTTGTGCCGTTTCCTGCTTCGGTATATATAAACTAATAATTGTTCCTATTGTTAAGATTAATAGATATATAATAGCTAAGTTTCGTTTCTTCATTCCTCTCGCCCCCTTGTACCCACAGTCTCACCAATTTTTCCATATCTTAAACTAGTAAATTAATATATTTTCTAAATGGTGAGATGGGAAAGGGGCTTGAAAAACTTCCTCATATGGACCGGCTGTGTAGACAGCCTATTTCAAAAAAGACTCTCCCATAAAGTGAAACTTACGTCAGCAGAGTTTTACAGCGCAGGATAAAAAGGCTGCCTAAAGAGTCTAGACCAGCCTCGCAAATACCATACGATCTTTTCCGTTTATATCATATTCCACCGATACTTCAGCCTGGCTAAACGCACCGCGCAAAAGCTCGGCCACACGTTCACCTTGACCCGCACCAACCTCAAAGCCAATTAATCCAGGAATACTCATTACAGATGGCAATTCTTCCATAAACCGTCGATAAAAATCGAGGCCATCCATACCTGCAAATAGCGCACGATGCGGTTCATGCTCCGTCACCACTTCAGACATCTCCATCCTATCAGCATCCGGAATATAAGGCGGGTTGGACAATAACACATCAAATTGTTGACCTGCTTCTATAAAGGGCTTCAATAAATCTCCCTGAATGAATTGGACATCCGCTTCTAAAGCTTGAGCATTCCGCCTCGCTACTTGCAGGGAAGGACTAGCGATATCCGTCGCCGTGACTTGTAGACGCGGTTCTTCAAGCTTCATGGTAATGGCAATTGCTCCGCTGCCAGTACCTACATCCACTACATGCACTTCTTTATCTTTAGGGAACATCGATTGAATTTTGCGCAGTGTATGATAGACTAATTCTTCTGTTTCCGGCCTTGGAATAAGTACCTCTTCATTAACCAAAAACGTTCGTCCATAAAACTCTTCGCTTCCTATAATATATTGAATTGGCATTCCTTCTGCATGTTGTTTGACAGCTTTTTCAAAAGCAGTGAATGCATCACCCGATAATTCATCACGCAAGCTTGCAAATAGCTGCGAGCGACTCATTTGTAAAACATGCTGCAATAACAGCTCCCCAGCATTTGCATCACGACCGTATTCCTTTAAAAAAGAAGAAGCCCAATTGAGGGCTTCGTATACTTTACGCACGGAACTACTCATTAGCTTGCTCCAATTTCGAAGATTGATCTTCTAAAATTAATGCGTCAATTACTTCATCTAGTTTCCCTTCCATAATTTGATCTAACTTTTGAATCGTTAAACCAATACGATGGTCAGTTACTCGATTTTGCGGGAAATTGTACGTACGAATACGTTCTGAACGGTCTCCGGTACCAACCGCAAGCTTTCGATTTTGATCGTATTCCGCTTGAGCTTCTCTTTGAAACTTATCATACACACGAGCACGCAACACTTTCATCGCTTTCTCTCTGTTTTTATGCTGCGATTTTTCATCTTGACACGTAACAACGACGCCTGTAGGAATATGGGTTAATCGAACAGCTGACATCGTCGTATTAACACTTTGACCACCTGCACCAGAAGATGCATATGTATCAAAACGGATATCTTTATCATGAATTTCAATTTCTACTTCTTCTGTTTCAGGTAAAACGACTACTGTTGCCGTAGACGTATGAATGCGGCCGCCTGACTCTGTTTCAGGAACACGTTGAACTCGATGAGCGCCATTTTCAAACTTCAGCTTCGAATACGCCCCTTGACCATTAATCATAAAGATAATTTCCTTAAAGCCGCCTAAACCTGTTGCATTCGCCTCAATGACTTCTGTTTTCCAGCCTTGCATTTCAGCATAACGGCTGTACATGCGGTATAAGTTCCCAGCGAATAAAGCAGCCTCATCTCCACCAGCCGCACCTCGAATTTCCATAATAACGTTTTTATCATCATTTGGGTCTTTCGGAATCAGCAAGATTTTCAATTTCCCTTGAAGCTGTTCTTCTGCTTCTTCTAGCTCACTAAGCTCTTCCTTTACCATGTCTCGCATATCTGCATCCAGCTTCTCTTCAAGCATCGCCTTCGCATCTTGAATTTGTTCTTTTACTGATTTATATTCTTTATATGTCATAACCGTTTCTTGAATATCTGATTGCTCTTTCGAATATTCACGAAGTTTTTTCGAATCATTAATTACTTCCGGATCACTTAATAATTCATTTAATCGTTCATATCTATCTTCTACTGCTTGTAATCGATCAAACACGCTTATTCACCTCATTATGTTCTCTGCCGTACACCAAGAACTCGACTTTGTAATCACACTTCTTTCATTATAGTATATGCAAATAATGAACGTCAAAGAGATTCAAATGAACTGCAAACAATACTAAAAAACGAAACGAACATCAAGAACTTATCCTTCCTATATATAAAAAGCTGATCTCTCTTAGCGCAGGAAAAATCAGCTTTATCATGGAATATTCTTTATTTCTCGCTCATTTTCAAAGTTATAGCGGTGGATGAGCATGGCACTTCCTACAAACTGGATAATAGGTATCATTTCCGCCAATTTGTATTTGGTCCCCTACATAAATTGGTTTCCCTTGTTCATCTACTCTTAAATTCATAATGGCTTTTCTATGGCAGAACCAGCATATAGTTTTCATTTCTTCAATTTTATCAGCGTATATTAATAAATAGCGACTTCCTTCAAATAATTCATTTTGGAAATCATTTTTAAGACCAAATCCCATAACAGGAATATCTAATTCATCGACGATTTCTGTTAATTGCAGAACATGCTCTTTTTTTAAGAACTGCACCTCATCTACTAATACACAATACGGCTTTTCAGCATGCTCTTTGACGATATTCACAATATTCGTTTCATCAAAAATAGGAATTGCTTTTCGTTTTAGTCCTATTCTACTCGAAACATGCCCTACCTCATCCCTTGTATCGATACCAGAAGTAAACATTAAGACCGGCTTATTTTGTTCTTCATAATTGTACGCTACTTTTAAAATTTCAATAGACTTCCCGCTGTTCATAGCCCCATATTTAAAAAATAATTGTGCCATTAAAATCCTCCTTGCTCACTTACTTCACAGCATACCGAATGACTTGCTTTCTATCCATTTTACCAAGCCAAATACAAAAATCCCTTTTCGTTTATCCGTTTAAAGCCATAAAAAAACAGGCAAGATAATGCACTTGCCTGTTTTTTAACTTCACCTTATGATTTAAGGCCGTATTTTTTGTTGAAACGGTCAACACGTCCGCCAGCTTCAGCGAATTTTTGACGTCCAGTGTAGAATGGATGACATTCAGAACAAGTCTCAACTCGGATCTCTTCTTTTACTGAACCTGTTTCAAATGTGTTACCACAAGAGCAAATAACTTTTGCAGTTTTATAATTTGGATGGATTCCAGCTTTCATTCTTTTCAGCTCCTTCTGCCCTGAATCTTGCGAAACAGAGTTATATTAACCAAGATGTGATTGCAATAACCACACATTTATTGTAAAAACACATGAATCTATTATAACAAGTCCAAGGGCGTTGTGCAAGTAGTTTCATGAATACTCCTGACTAAGAGCGTTTTGCACTTGCAACTCCCTTTTTCATTTCCTCATCTAACTTGCTAAAAAATTCTTCATTGCTCTTCGTTTGTCTTAAGCGACGCAGGAACTTCTCGGCAAAATCAGGAGAATCAGACATCGTTTTACGGATAGCCCACAGCTTGTCTAAATGTTCTTTCGGAATCAGAAGCTCTTCCTTCCTTGTTCCAGAACGTCTAATATCAATCGCTGGGAAAATACGTCTTTCTGCCAATGAACGATCTAGATGAAGCTCCATGTTACCTGTCCCTTTAAATTCTTCATAAATAACATCATCCATACGCGAACCTGTATCGACTAATGCCGTAGCTAAAATCGTTAAACTGCCGCCCTCTTCAATATTACGCGCAGCACCAAAGAAGCGCTTTGGTCGATGGAAAGCCGCTGGATCAATCCCTCCGGACAATGTACGTCCACTTGGTGGAATGACAAGGTTATAGGCACGAGCCAAACGCGTAATACTATCCATTAAAATAATAACATCGCGTTTATGCTCCACTAAACGCATTGCACGTTCCAGCACAAGTTCAGCTACTTTAATATGATTTTCAGGCACTTCATCAAACGTTGAACTTACAACATCGCCCGCTACCGAACGTTCAATATCTGTTACCTCTTCCGGACGCTCATCAATAAGTAAAACAATCAATTCCGCATCAGGATGATTCGTTGTAATGGAATTAGCAATTTCTTTAATGAGCATCGTTTTCCCTGCTTTTGGAGGGGCAACAATTAAACCACGTTGACCAAATCCAACAGGGGCTAACACATCCATAATTCTTGTTGATAAGTTTCTAGGAGTCGTTTCCAATTTAATTTGACGATTTGGATATAACGGCGTTAAACCAGGGAAATGCACACGCTCTTTAGCGGACTCCGGATTATCTCCATTAACCGCCTCCACGTGCAAGAGTCCATAATAACGCTCGTTTTCCTTCGGTGGGCGTACTTTCCCCGATACTTTATCCCCATTACGTAAATCAAATCTGCGAATTTGCGACGCAGAAATATAAATATCTTCCGAACTAGGAGAATAATTAATCGGACGTAAGAAGCCAAATCCCTCTGAAGGAATAATTTCTAATACACCCTCCATAAACAGCAACCCGTCTTGTTCAGCTTGAGCCTTCAAAATAGCAAAAATCAGTTCCTTCTTCGAGAGCTTGCTGTAATAAGACACTTTATACTGACGTGCGTGCTCATATAGATCTTTTAGTTTCATGTTTTCTAAATTAGAAATAGTTAAATTCATTCTGACACCACACTTTAGTTAATTAGACATATTTCACCCATACTGAAAAAAGAAATGATTAATGGATAGAAAGAAAAACCATAATCTTGTACCTGAACCGGCTTTTCTCTTTTAGAAAGGATGATACACTCTCACTTTAATGAAGAAATAAATGGAAGGCTTCTTGAAGTTAGGAGTTAAAGGTAGAATATTTTTTTATATTATAGGAAATTAAGTTTTATTGTACTTCCTTTAAATTAAATATTCAACTTAAAAAATTTTTATAGGGAAAGCGAGCGATCATCATCGCCCGCTTTTTCATAAATGACATGCAAATATTTTAATCGTTCAATTAACCCACAAAACCGTTCGGTTTAATCGCAATGCTGTGACGTCCTTCAACAAAACGAACAGTACCTGATTTTGCACGCATAACAACTGAATGAGTTGAACCATAATGTCCTTTAAATTGAACACCGCGTAACAATTCTCCATCTGTTACCCCTGTTGCCGCGAAGATAGCATCATCACCGCGAACAAGATCTTCCATACGAAGAATTTTATTTACATCAAGGCCCATTTTCACGCAGCGAGTTAATTCTTCATCACTCTGTGGAAGTAACTTCCCTTGAAGTTCTCCACCTAAGCATTTTAATGCAACAGCAGAAATAACACCTTCTGGAGCTCCGCCTGAACCAAATAAGATATCGACACCTGTTTGATCAAAAGCTGTATTAATTGCCGCAGCTACATCACCATCATTAATGAGCTTAATTCGTGCTCCCGCTTCGCGCAGTTCATGAATAATTTTAGCATGACGATCGCGATTTAAGACAGTCGCTACTACATCTTGAATGTCTTTATTTTTTGCTTTAGCAACAGCTTTCAAGTTATCCAAAACAGATGCATTTATATCAATCTGTCCAACCGCTTCCGGCCCAACAGCGATTTTATCCATATACATATCAGGAGCATGAAGAAGATTGCCTCGATCAGCGACAGCTAACACGGCTAATGCATTCCAACTACCAGATGCAACGATATTCGTTCCTTCTAAAGGATCTACAGCTATATCAACTAAAGGTCCGATTCCCGTCCCTAATTTCTCGCCGATATATAACATAGGAGCTTCGTCCATTTCACCTTCTCCGATAACGACCGTTCCTTGCATAGGAATTGTATTAAATACATCACGCATTGCTGTAGTAGCAGCATCATCTGCTTCGTTTTTCTTTCCGCGTCCCATCCAACGTGCAGAAGATAAAGCTGCTGCTTCTGTAACGCGAACAAGCTCCATTGATAAGCTTCTTTCCATTACTGGTTCCTCCTCAGTGTTCACTAACATATATGACTTGTTATATTTTTAAACCAACAATAGTATAACACATTATATCATATACGATAACACAATAAGAGAAGAATTCAGCTTTTTAGCTGTTCTACTTCTTCTTGCGTCATTTTTTCACGCCAAATAGTCGCTCCGAGCCCCGAAAGCTTCTCTACTAAATGGCTATATCCACGATCAATATGCTCAAGTCCTGTTACTTCAGTCACCCCTTCGGCCATAAGACCTGCAATAACAAGAGCAGCTCCTGCTCGTAAATCGCTCGCTTTGACCTTCGCACCTTGCAACTGAACCGAACCGTCAATAATTGCGGATCTTCCTTCGACTTTAATCTTCCCATTCATTCGACGAAGTTCATCAATATGCTTAAAGCGAGCACCATAGATCGTATCTGTAACAATGCTTGAACCGTTAGCCCTCGTTAATAAAGAGGTAAATGGCTGCTGTAAGTCCGTTGGAAATCCAGGATATACAAGCGTCTTAATATCAACGGCTTTCAATCCCTCTCCTCGTGAAATAAACATTTGATCATCTGCCACTTCAATTTGAACACCCGCTTCACGAAGTTTAGCTGTAACAGATTCAAGGTGCTGAGGGATCACATTATCAATTAAAATCCCTTCTCCTACGGCTGCTGCCAAAATCATAAACGTTCCCGCTTCAATTCGGTCTGGAATAATCGTATGGCGACAACCATGCAGATGCTCTACTCCATCAATGCGAATAATATCCGTTCCCGCCCCTTTAATTTTGGCACCCATGTTCGTGAGTAACGTAGCAACATCAATGATTTCCGGCTCTTTTGCTGCATTTTCAATCACGGTTCTTCCTTTTGCCAAAACAGCAGCTAACATAATATTAATCGTAGCGCCAACACTTACGACATCAAGGTAAATACGAGCTCCTTTTAATTCATCTGCTCGCAAATAAATGGCGCCTTGTTCATTTGTTACTTTAGCCCCTAATGCTTCAAATCCCTTAATGTGCTGATCGATTGGGCGAGGACCTAAATGACAGCCGCCAGGGAGACCGATAACAGCCTTTTTAAATCTCCCAAGCATAGCCCCCATTAAATAGTAAGAGGCACGAAGCTTTTTCACACGCCCGTTTGGTAAGGGCATAGAAACCATCTTTCTAGGATCTACTGTCATTTCTCCATCTTCAAAACGAACTTGTCCACCGATTTCTTCCATTAACGCTTGTAATGTTTGCACATCTGAAATATCTGGTAACCCTTCAATCGTCACAGGAGAATCCGCTAAAATAGTTGCAGGTATTAGAGCAACCGCACTATTTTTAGCACCGCTTACACGAATGCTTCCTTTCAAAGGATAACCGCCAGCTATTTTTAATTTTTCCATATTAAACTCCCTTCTACGCTAAGCACTGAAGAAGATATTTTAAATAGTTATTTTTTCCAATTGACATGTGCAAAAATCGACAAATTTATTTTTTCATTTTATTAGTGTGCACAAAAATGGCAAATTCATGTAAGAAATTAAGAAAAATAAAAAGAAAACTCGTCGATTGGCTCGCTTTTAAATAACCTAAAGCGTAGTTGCCCATATACGATTTCCATAGACTAAGCAACTACGTCAAAATGACTTCTATACGATTATATAAAGCCCACAAAATACCACGGCTTAGCGAGAAAGACTCTTATTGTTCTGTACGTGAGCTCCAATCCTTAAGAAATGCTTCAATCCCTTTGTCTGTTAGTGGGTGATTGAATAATTGTAGAATAACTTTATAAGGAACTGTCGCAATATGCGCACCTTTTAAAGCAGCTTCTGTAATATGCATTGGATGACGAATAGATGCTGCAATAATTTCCGTTTGAATATCATGAATAGCAAAAATATCTGCAATATCTGAAATAAGTTGTAAACCATTATGCCCGATATCATCTAAACGACCAAGGAATGGTGATACATAAGTAGCTCCTGCTCGAGCCGCTAACAGTGCTTGGTTGGCGCTGAAAATAAGCGTAACATTTGTCTTAACTCCTTTTTTCGAAAGAGCCGCTACCGCTTTTAAACCATCTGGAGTCATAGGCACTTTAATTGTGATATTCGGAGCGATGGCTGTTAGCTCTTCTGCTTCCTTCATCATTCCTTCAAAATCAAGAGCAATAACCTCTGCAGATACAGAATCTTTCACTAAGCTTGTAATTTCTCTTAAACGATCATGAAACGAAACGCCTTTTTCCTTTGCTACTAGTGATGGATTCGTTGTTACACCTGCTAAAATCCCTAAAGCATGTGCTTCACGAATTTCTTCAATATTTGCTGTATCAATAAAAAATTTCATGAGTAAGCCTCCAATAAGTAAGTAATTGATAACAAAGTCCTTTCATGCTAAATGAATGTAACTCCTGCATGAAAGGACATAAGATGGATTATTAAAAAAGATTACGCTTTTCCGTTCGAACCAAATTCACGAATCTTTCCAATAACAGTTTCTTTAATCGCTTCACGTCCAGGTCCGATAAATTTACGAGGATCGTATACTTTTGCATCCTTATTCAAAATATCACGAACTACTTTCGTAAAGACGATTTGATTTTCTGTATTTACATTGATTTTAGATGTTCCAAGTGAGATTGCTTTTTGGATATCTTTCGTAGGAATGCCCGTACCGCCGTGCAGCACTAATGGAACTTTCGTTAAATCACGAACCTCTTCCATTTCTTTATATCCAAGGTTTGGTTCACCTTTATAAGGGCCGTGAACAGACCCAAGTGCTGGAGCAAAGCAGTCCACATTTGTTTCTTTTACTAACTGTTCACACTCTTTTGGATCTGCATAAATAACACCTTCAGCCACAACGTCATCCTCTTGTCCGCCAACTGTTCCTACTTCCGCTTCTACAGATACGTTACGCGCATGTGCATATTCCACCACTTGCTTTGTTGTACTAATATTTTCTTCAATTGGGTGATGAGACGCATCAATCATGACAGATGTGAAACCAGCATCGATTGCTGCTTTACACTTCTCAAAGCTTGATCCATGATCTAAATGAATCGCAACAGGAACTGTAATGTTCATATCCTCCAGCAACCCTTTAACAAGCATTACAGTCGTTTTAAATCCACCCATATAGCGGGCAGCTCCCTCAGATACTCCTAGAATAACCGGAGACTTCTCTTCTTCTGCTGCAGCTAAAATAGCTTGTGTCCATTCTAAATTATTAATGTTGAATTGCCCCACTGCATATTTTTCTGCAAGTGCTTTGTTCAACATTTCTTTCATTGAAACTAAAGGCATGTTTGTTCCTCCTATGTAAATAAAAATCTAAGTGTTTTTTACAACATGTATTCAATCTCTAGCTATACCCTTAAATGACTCTGGTCAATCGCTTAGAGTTCATGTTTTTTCTCTTTTAGCATATCAATACATGAAAAAAACAGCAACAAATACCCCATGTTTATTTACTTACTTTTAGGCTATATTTTATTATTATTTATTCCTGCTCCGGCATCTTGAAAGACGTGAGAAACTACTTTTCATAACAACACGGCTGTTCTTTTCATAAGGACAGCCGTGTTGTTATAGTTAGAAAGAGCTAAAGCGTGTCCATATACCGTTTCATTCTCATAGGAAACACTTATTGAACATTGCCGAATTAATTAGATTGAATCGGTAAATAATCCCGGACAGCTTTTCTTATATCATCAATATCAAATGGTTTAGCAAAATGAGTAATAGCTCCTAATTCCTTCGCTTCCTGAATCATATCGAGTTCTCCGTAAGCTGTCATAATAATCACTCGAATCTCAGGTTTAATTTTCTTTACTCGTTTTAAAATTTCAATGCCATCCATACCTGGAATTTTCATATCTAATAAAACTAAATCAGGATCATGTTGGTGAACGATTTCGAGCGCCTGTACACCGTTTGCTGCTTGATAAGTTTCATATCCTTCTCGAACCATAACCTCATTTAACAAAATCCTAATTCCAAATTGATCGTCGACAATTAAGATTTTCCCCGCCATACTACCACCTCTTCTTTATCTCCTGATTTTTCGTACAAACTATTCTCTCGCTTCATAATTCGCTAATAATGATAAAATTCCTGCATTAGCGCATTAGTAATATACATTAACATTTATCACTATTTTATCCTTTTTCTCCATAATGTACAGACAAAATCATTCAATTCGTGAAAAACTGCAATTTCTGATAGTATGAAAAGAAAAAATGAAAGGAAGCTTACACACTCCATGTTGAAAATATTTTCTACTCAAATTAATGGGTTATTTAAAAAAATGATAGACCAGGAAGAATTTAATATAGAAGATGCCGCTCGGCTCTTAGCTCAAGCCGTTATCGGTGAAGGATCCATTTATATATATGGATTTGAAGAAATGGACGGTGTAACAAAGGAGGCCTTAAGCGGGGTTGAACCTTTACCTTCAGCAAAGGTCTATTATCTTGATGAAGCACTAACACTTGGCTCTGAAGATCGATTCTTATTGTTCAGTCGATTCTCTAACGACCCAGAAGCCGTTCGATTAGCACAACGATTACAACAAGCGGACATTCCTTTTGTTGCTGTATCGACCGTTGTTGAAGCAGAGGGCGATTCTCTCGCTACACTCGCTGATGTACATATTGATTTACGCGTACAACGAGGATTAATTCCAGATGAATTAGGCAACCGAGTCGGCTACCCTACTTTATTAACCGCTTTATTCGCTTACTATGGCATTAAATTTACCATAGAGGAAATTTTACAGGAGTATCAGTGAATCAGCGGAATTCCTCCTGAAAACAAACAGAAACAGAGGCTGCCCAATTGGACAGCCTCTGTTTATTTTTTTACACGTTTTCGCTGCGTTGTAATGCCGTACCAACAAAGTCACGGAATAACGGCTGCGGGCGATTCGGGCGTGAAATAAACTCTGGATGGAATTGTGATGCTACAAACCAAGGATGATCTGTCAACTCTACGATTTCTACTAGACGTCCATCTGGGCTTGTACCAGAGAAGACAAAACCAGCTTTCTCCATCTGTGGACGATATTCATTATTGAACTCATAGCGATGACGGTGACGTTCGTAAACAACAGCTTCTTTATATGCTTCAAACGCTTTTGTTCCTTCTGTCAATTTACATGGGTATAATCCAAGACGAAGCGTTCCACCTAAATCTTCCACATCTTTTTGTTCAGGAAGCAAGTCGATAATTGGATTTTTTGTCTCTGGCTTAATTTCCGCTGAATGTGCATCCGGTAAGTTTAATACGTTGCGCGCATACTCAATAGATGCCAGCTGCATACCTAAGCAAATGCCAAGGAACGGAACTTTATTGACACGTGCATATTCAATCGCCACAATTTTCCCTTCAATTCCACGGTCACCGAAACCGCCTGGAACAAGAATACCATCTGCACTTTGAAGTAATTCTTCCACATTTTCTTTCGTAACATGTTCAGAGTTAATCCAATCAATTTCAACATCCGCATCGAAAGAATAGCCAGCATGTTTTAATGCTTCTACAACAGAAAGGTAAGCATCTTGTAATTCAACATATTTCCCAACAAGAGCAATTTTTGTTTTCTTTGTAAGAGATGTTACTTTTGCTACAAGCTCTTTCCAATCTTCCATATCCGCTTGACCACAATCTAATTTCAAATGATCACAAACGATTTGGTCCATGTTTTGTTCTTGCAATGAAAGCGGAATCGAGTATAGCGTATCTGCATCTTGACATTCAATAACAGAATCTTTGTCAATATCACAGAATAACGCTAGTTTATCTTTCATATCTTGTGAAATAGGTTTCTCAGTACGTACAACGATAATGTTTGGTTGAATACCAAGGCTGCGAAGTTCTTTTACACTATGCTGAGTTGGTTTTGTTTTCAATTCACCCGCTGCTTTGATATATGGAACAAGCGTACAGTGAATGTACATTACATTGTCACGACCAATATCACTCTTAATTTGACGGATTGCTTCTAGGAATGGAAGAGACTCGATATCCCCTACAGTTCCTCCAATTTCTGTAATAACAACATCAGCATTCGTTTCTTTTCCAGCACGGAAAACACGATCTTTAATTTCATTTGTAATATGCGGAATAACTTGAACTGTTCCACCTAAATAATCACCGCGACGTTCCTTTTTCAACACCGTTGAATAAATTTTACCTGTTGTTACATTACTATGTTTACCTAGGTTAATATCGATAAAACGCTCATAGTGGCCTAAGTCTAAGTCTGTTTCTGCTCCATCATCTGTTACGAATACTTCTCCATGTTGATATGGACTCATAGTACCTGGATCCAAGTTAATGTATGGATCAAATTTTTGAATCGTTACATTTAATCCTCTATTTTTTAAAAGTCTCCCTAAAGAAGAAGCTGTAATCCCTTTACCTAGGGAAGAAACTACTCCACCTGTTACAAAAATATATTTGGTCATGATATGTCCTCCTCTTAAAGTTATCAACCAATGCTGTTGATTTAATTACTGCTCAGATGCTTACCCAGCAACGCGCACATCCTCTGTTCATCCTACAACTTCCACTCGGCTTCCTACCTAGTTTCTACTTCTTTAAAAAATTCATTTGAAAAAATAAAAAAATGATGTCATTGTTCATTCCATCATCTGTAGTCCATTACCGATTAAAAGCTGTACATATACTAGCAGCTCTTGTTTTACCTATACTAACTTACTCAGCCCATTACAAGCCAAGCAGTACAAGACAATTACACTGTGTTATATAGCGCCATTCATTTTTTAACCTATTTCATTTAATGAAAAGGCATAACTAACGAAAGTCTCATAAAAAATACACCCAAAAATAAAAACGCTCCACCTACTAGTGTAAGGGAGCGATATCATTCATCATTGTGTCCTTTTTAAGGAGCCCAAAAATGATTCTACAAATTTCGTCATGAAAAGTCAAGCCCGATTATTTTACTTTTTATCTTCCTCATCTTCGAATAATTCGTCTTCTTCCTCTTCTTCGTCTTCTTCGTCCAGCTCAAATTCTTCATCTTTTAATAAATCTTCATCCAAATCTTCTTCTTCATCTACGTCATCGAGAAGATCATCATCTAAGTCATCATCATCATCAAGAAGATCGTCATCTTCACTATCATCAAGATCTTCTGCCAAATCCTCAAGATCTTCATCAAATTCTAAATCTTCATCATCTAATTCATCGAAACCGTCAAGCACAGCAGCTGCAGCCTTTTTCGATTTCTTTTTCTTTTTCGGTTTATCTGTATGTACGACTTCTTCTTCCACTTGATCGACTGGATACCAGATTTTTAATCCCCAACGATTTTCCCCAAGTGAAGTAAAGCGACCATCTACATTTAAATCTGTATAGAACTGAGCAATTTTAGACGCAAGTTCTTCTTTTGATACACCTTTTAATGCAGCCATTTCTGCCACTAAATCATTAAAAAAGACTGGCTCATTTTTCTCTACTAATAAATCGTATGCTAATTCAATTAACGACATTTCTGCCAATTGTTCTTTTGAGCATTGTTGTAAACTCAAATGACACACTTCCCTTCTCTATTTAAACAGCTTCACTTAACCATTCTATTTTTGATAGGCTCTGTTATATGACATTGTTGCCTTTTGAATAATAGTATTAATTAGCCTTTTAATCAACCATTTAACTAGAACTTGATAGGCACAGCTCCAGCTAAACATATAAACCATTATAAACAAATTGCAGAGGTTTATGCTAGTTCAATCTAAATACTTTCACAGTTTTTCCCTATTTTAATCCTCTTACTTTACTTTCCTTTGACGATAAGCTGCTACAAAACAAATAATCGATAAAATTAGAAAAGCAATTGCTCCTAATTGATGTTCATATAATGTGATACAGACAAACAAAGTGAACACACAACCGATAATTATCATAAGCAGTCTCATTACATCTCTCAACTCCAAAATGGGGTATTCCCTGTTTTATCATCTATTATAATCGAAAAGTCTGCTAAACGAATGGTATATAATGAAACTCAACCTAGTTCTTTTTCTTTATTCTGTTATAGAAAGCTGTTGATTTTTGGCCCATTTCGTGCGGAATTGAGGTTTCGTACTCCTTTTCTTAAGACCATGTGATGAACAGAACTGACAAATCAACAATAAAAAGAAGGTTGTCGAACATGTTCGACAACCTTCCTCCCTTTTACGTATTTCTTCTATATTTTCCGCCAACTTCATATAAAGCATGAGTAATTTGGCCAAGGCTTGCAACTTTAACCGTTTCCATAAGCTCTACGAAAAGATTTTCTCCATTTAACGCCGCTGCTTTTAGACGGTTGATTGCCTCATCATATTGAGGTTTATTTCTTTCTTGGAAAGCTCGAAGGTTTAAGATTTGACCTTCTTTTTCTTCGTACGTTGATCGAGCGATTTCCATATTGTCAATTTCTTCAAGAGAAGGAGGATTTGGATTCAAATACGTATTAACGCCGATGATCGGTAATTCTCCACTATGTTTCTTCATTTCATAAGTCATTGACTCTTCTTGAATTTTCCCACGTTGATACTGCGTTTCCATTGCTCCTAGAACGCCGCCGCGATCATTAATTCGATCGAACTCCTGAAGAACAGCTTCTTCCACTAGTTCTGTTAATTCATCTACAATAAATGCTCCTTGTAGCGGATTTTCATTTTTAGAAAGACCATGTTCTTTCGTAATGATCATTTGAATAGCCATAGCACGTCTAACAGATTCTTCCGTTGGCGTTGTAATCGCTTCATCATAGGCATTTGTATGCAATGAGTTACAATTATCTTGAAGAGCCATTAACGCTTGTAAAGTTGTTCGAATGTCATTAAAATCGATTTCTTGAGCGTGTAGGGAGCGACCAGATGTTTGAACATGATACTTCAACTTTTGGCTTCGTTCATTTGCTCCATACTTATTACGCATTACCGTTGCCCAAATTCGGCGTGCCACACGCCCAATTACTGTATACTCCGGATCAAGTCCATTAGAGAAGAAGAACGATAAATTTGGTGCAAAGTCATCAATATTCATGCCTCTGCTCAAATAATATTCGACATATGTCAAACCATTTGCAAGCGTGAATGCAAGCTGAGAAATTGGATTCGCTCCAGCTTCTGCAATATGATAACCCGAAATGGATACTGAATAGTAATTTCTTACTTTATTATCAATAAAGTACTCTTGAATATCACCCATTAATTTCAACGCAAACTCTGTAGAGAAGATACATGTATTTTGTCCTTGGTCTTCTTTTAGAATATCCGCTTGAACCGTTCCACGTACCGTTTGTAAAGTATATGCCTTCACCTCTGCATATTCTTTCTCAGTTAACTTACGATTTAGTTCTTGCTCTTTTTTCTCCACTTGTTGATGGATAGCTGTATTCATATACATCGCTAAAATAATCGGTGCAGGTCCGTTAATTGTCATTGATACGGATGTAGACGGATGACAAAGATCAAATCCAGCATACAGTTTTTTCATATCGTCTAACGTACAAACGTTAACACCGCTTTCCCCGATTTTCCCGAAGATATCCGGACGATAATCTGGATCTTCTCCATAAAGAGTCACGGAGTCAAAAGCCGTACTCAATCGCTTCGCATCATCATCCTTTGATAAATAATGGAAACGGCGATTTGTTCGTTCAGGCGGCCCTTCTCCAGCAAATTGACGTTTTGGATCTTCTCCCTCGCGTTTGAACGGGAAAACCCCAGCCGTATAAGGGAAAGAACCTGGTACATTTTCACGATAAACCCAACGTAAAATTTCGCCATAATCCTCATACTTTGGAAGTGAAACCTTTGGAATAGACAGACCTGAAAGACTTTTCGTTTGCAACTGTGTCACGATTTCCTTATCACGGACCTTCGTGACTAATTTCTCTCCTGCATACTGTTCTTTAAGCGCTTGCCATCCCGCTAAAATTTTCCTAGATTCGTTAGTTAATTGAGCGATCGCTTCTTCTTTCAATGCTTCAAGGGCAGCGATTACTCCTTCATTGTTCTCACGATCTTGAACAGCTGCTATTGCACCTTCTAGTTGGAATACTTTTCGAGCAATTCTAGCTTGTTCTTCTGATTGCTTATGATATGAACGAACCGTTTCACTAATTTCTCGTAAATAGTAACGACGATCTGTTGGAATAATCACGTCTTGCTTATGAACTTCCGCTTTCTTTGAAAAACGAGTGCTCCATTGTACACCTGTTTTCTCATTTAACTTTTCGATTAACGCAGCGAATAAGGCATTTGTTCCTTCGTCATTAAATTGAGAAGCAATTGTACCGTAAACAGGCATATCAGCTAAGTCACGGTCAAATTCCTGACGACTTCTTTGATATTGCTTACGAACTTGGTTGCGCGCGTCTTCTGAACCTTTTCGTTCAAACTTATTAATAACAATTAAATCGGCATAATCAATCATATCGATTTTCTCTAACTGTGAAGGAGCTCCAAATTCGCTCGTCATCACATACATTGCTACATCACAAATCTCTGCAATTTCAGCATCGCCTTGACCAATACCGCTCGTTTCTACGACGATTAAGTCAAATCCAGCTGCTTTTGTAACTGAAATGGCATCTTTAATAGCTAAAGAAAGCTCTGTTTTGGAGTTTCGAGTAGCTAAACTTCTCATATAAACGCGGTCTGAGAAAATGGCATTCATTCGAATTCTGTCACCAAGTAAAGCTCCGCCTGTTTTTTGCTTTGTCGGGTCAACCGAAAGAACGGCAACTCTTCGATTAGGTATTTCATTAAGGAAACGACGAATCAATTCATCTGTTAAGGAGCTTTTTCCTGCACCACCTGTCCCTGTAATACCGAGAATTGGAACCGCTTGCTCTGATGTCTTAATTTGTTCAAGGAGGCTCTCCGTTGTAGCCGCTGATTCACAAACAACATCAAACTTATTCTCAGCAAAGGTAATAAATTGCGCAACTGCTTTTACATCGCCACTTAACAGCTCATCCAAACGATTTTGCAATGGCGATTGAACCGTTGGATAATCACACTCCTGAAGCATTAAATTAATCATCCCTTGAAGGCCATACTCTCGCCCATCATCAGGTGAAAAAATTCTTGCAATTCCATAGTCATGCAATTCTTTAATTTCACGAGGGATAATAACGCCTCCGCCACCCGCATAAATCCTAATATGCGATGCTCCCTTTTCCTTCAACAAATCATACATATATTTGAAATACTCAACATGTCCGCCTTGGTAAGAAGACATCGCAATTCCTTGTACATCCTCTTGAATTGCCGCATTGACTACTTCCTCAACAGAACGGTTATGACCTAGATGAATAACTTCTACTCCGCTCGATTGTAAAATACGTCTCATAATATTAATCGATGCATCATGACCATCAAATAAACTAGATGCTGTAACAAAACGAATATGGTGCTTTGGTTTATATACCTCTACTTCACTCATAAGAATCCCCCTCATTAAAATGTTTTAGATTCAACATCCCTCTTGTTCAATATGCCTTTTAATAATAGGTCAGTTTGAAGCTCAATGTACTCTTCTAGATTATATGTTTTATTCAATGCCCATCTGCGGAAGCTCCACATTTGCCCATGTACAAAAATGTTATGAGCCATGAGACATACTTCTTTTTCATTTAATTCAATTTCACCTTTGTCGACACATCGTTGAATCAGTTGCTCAAATATGGAGACCATTTCAATCTCCTTCTTTAATACATAAGATAAAGCATCTTTTGTCAGTGCTTTCACTTCTTGATACATAACAAGCACTTCATCCTGTCTTTCATCAATAGATTGATAGAAGTAAGCAATCGATCGCTTTAATCCTTCAACTGTGCCGTCACTTTTATGAAATTCTTCTTGTAAATTTTCTTGAAACTGTTCATAAATATAATCACACACGAGATATAAGACATCTTCCTTTGAGCGAATATATTCATAAAGAGTGCCAATACTAAACCCAGCTGCTTTAGCAATTTCTCGAGTAGTTGTTCGATGGAAGCCCTTTTCACGAAAAAGAGTTACAGCACCTTTAATCATTTGCTTCCGTCGCTTCTCGACAAGCCGCTCATCCTTAACAGATGCATGAACCTCTCTCTTCTCCATCCTTCCTCTCCTTTATAAAAGGAGTTACCCGGCACTATACTTACAGCCGGATAACCGCTCACCTATTTTATTTATTTTGTTACCATTCTAGAGATAACAAGCTTTTGAATTTCTTGTGTTCCCTCATAGATTTGAGTAATTTTCGCATCACGCATATAGCGCTCTACTGGATAATCTTTTGTATAACCATAACCGCCAAATACCTGAACAGCCTCTGTTGTTACTTTCATAGCTGTGTCACCTGCAAATAGCTTAGACATTGCAGATTCTTTCCCGTATGGTAGACCTTCAGATTCTAACCATGCAGCTTGGTATGTTAATAGTCTAGCTGCTTCAATGTTCGTTGCCATCTCTGCTAATTTGAAACCAATTCCTTGTTGAAGAGCAATTGGCTTTCCAAATTGAACACGCTCTTTCGCGTAATCTGTTGCAGCATCCATTGCGCCTTGTGCAATTCCAACTGCTTGAGCAGCAATTCCGTTACGACCGCCATCAAGTGTCATCATCGCAATTTTGAAGCCTTCACCTTCTTGCCCTAGTAAGTTTTCTTTTGGTACACGGCAATCTTCAAAAATGATTTCTGTTGTTGGAGATGAACGAATACCTAATTTTTGTTCTTTTTTCCCTACGCTGAAACCTGGGAAATCTTTTTCAACGATAAATGCACTTGTTCCTCTTTGTTTAGATTCTGGATCTGTTAGTGCAAACACTACATATGTATCGGCAATACCGCCATTTGTGATAAAGATTTTAGAGCCATTTAAAATATATTCATCACCAACTAGTTTAGCTGTTGTTCTCATACCGCCTGCATCTGAACCTGAACCTGGTTCTGTTAAACCGTAACCACCGATTTTTTCACCTTGAGCCATTGGACGTAAATATTTTTGTTTTTGTTCTTCTGAGCCAAATTTATAAATCGGCCAACCTGCAAGTGATGTATGTGCAGATAGTGTAACACCTGTAGAAGCACATACTCTCGATAATTCTTCGATTGCAATACAGTATGCTAAATAGTCGCTGCCGATACCGCCGTACTGTTCCGGCCAAGGAATACCTGTTAAACCAAGCTCCGCCATTTTATCAAAAATTTCACGATCAAAACGCTCTTCTTCATCACGCTCAGCTGCTGTTGGAGCTACTTCGTTTAACGCAAAATCGCGAACCATTTTTCTAATCATTTCATGTTCTTCTGTTAATTTAAATTGCATAGTCTGTTCCCCCAATAAATGTAGTTTTTATAGATGTTTACTAATAACTATTCGTTGAATTTCACTTGTTCCTTCATAAATCTCTGTTACTTTTGCATCCCGGAAGTAACGCTCCACAGGATATTCTTTCGTATATCCATAACCACCAAACACTTGAATAGCTTCAGTCGTCACTTCCACCGCTGTTTTAGAAGCAAACAGTTTTGCCATCGAAGCTTGCTTGCTGCATGGCAGTCCTTGTGCACGTAAAGATGCAGCTTGATAAATTAGTAGTCTAGATGCTTCGATTGCTGTCGCCATATCAGCCAGCTTAAAGCCAATGCCCTGCTGCATAGCAATTGGTTTCCCAAATTGAATGCGCTCTTTTGCATATTGCACAGCGTGTTGATAGGCTCCTTCGGCAATCCCAAGTGCCTGAGCAGCAATTCCAATTCGCCCGACATCGAGATTCGCCATGGCGATTTTAAACCCTTCGCCTTCTTGACCAAGCAAATTCGCTGCTGGGATTCGCATATCTTCAAACGATAATTGAAGAGTCCTCGAACCATGAAGTCCCATCTTATGCTCATCTTTACCGAAGATTAAACCAGGTGTTCCTTTCTCGACAATAAAGGCTGAAACTCCTTTACTGCCCTTGGATGGATCGGTTGAGGCAAAGACAATGTATACATCCGCTTCACCAGCGTTCGTAATAAATACTTTCGAACCGTTAATGCGGTAATAATCCCCCTCCTTTACTGCTTTTGTTTTCAAACTTGCAGCATCTGAGCCTGCACTCGGTTCAGTTAAACAAAACGCGCCAAGCCATTCACCTGAAGCAAGTTTTGGTACATAGCGCTGCTTTTGCTCTTCCGTACCGAAATAAACAATTGGATTTGTACCAACTGACGTATGTACAGAGAGAATAACACCGATTGTTGGGCTTACTTTTGAGATTTCATGAATCGCAATAATATAGGACATAAAATCCATTTCAGCCCCGCCGTATTTCTCCGGGATGGGAATACCCATCAAACCAAGCTCTCCCATTTTGTACAAAACCTCACGCGGAAATTCACCATTTTCCATGTTTGCTATAAATGGAGAAATATGTTCTTTAGCAAAATCACGGACCATATTCCGCATCATTTGTTGTTCTTCCGTAAATTGCAGTTTCATGAATATTCCTCCCACTGAAAATCAAATGCAAGACTTAGTTATACTCGTAAAAGCCACGTCCTGATTTCTTGCCATACCAACCTGCTTTTACATATTTGCGCAGCAGTGGACATGGACGATATTTATCATCACCGAAGCCTTCGTGCAATGTTTCCATAATGTATAGACATGTATCTAAGCCAATAAAGTCAGCAAGCGTTAACGGTCCCATTGGATGATTCATCCCAAGTTTCATAACCTCATCGATAGCCTCTTTTGTTGCTACTCCTTCATATAAGGCATAAATTGCTTCATTAATCATTGGCAGCAAAATACGGTTCGATACAAACCCAGGTGCATCGTTAACTTCTACCGGAGTCTTCCCTAATGATTTAGCCATTTCTTCAATTGCCACGTATACTTCATCAGCAGTTGCCAGACCGCGAATGATTTCTACCAACTTCATAACTGGAACTGGATTCATAAAATGCATACCAATCACCTGAGTCGGGCGCTTTGTTGCGGCTGCAATTTCTGTAATCGGTAATGATGATGTATTCGTTGCTAAAATAGCATGTTTCGGAGTGATTTGATCTAGCTCTGCAAACAACTTTGATTTAATTTCCATATTTTCTACAGCTGCTTCAATAACTAAATCAACATCTGCTGCATTTTGCAGATCAGTAGATGGCGTTAATCTTGATAAAGTCGCATCTCGCAATTCTGCAGTAATCTTTTCCTTTTCTACTTGGCGAGCTAGTTTTTTTGTGATAGTAGCCAGACCTTTTTCTACAAAAGCTTCTTGTAAGTCGTGTAGAATAACCTGATAGCCACCCATTGCACATACTTGGGCGATACCTGAACCCATTTGCCCCGCTCCAATGACCATTATTCTTTTAATTGCCATAACTGTATGCCTCCATTATTAATAATCCATTAATCTTGTTTTGGTACTTCAATTAAAACAGCATCACCTTGGCCGCCACCGCTGCAAATCGCCGCAATTCCTAATCCGCCGCCACGACGCTTTAGTTCATGCATCAGGGTGATAATAATTCTGGCGCCACTTGCTCCAATCGGGTGTCCTAGCGCAACAGCCCCTCCATTGACATTTACTTTCTCTGGATTGACCTTTGCAATCTCCTCAGTAATCAGTGCCACTGCTGCAAAGGCTTCATTGACCTCAAACAGGTCAATTTCCTCTAAAGATTTTCCTGTTTTCTCTAATAGTTTATTGATGACATGGCCCGGTGCTTTTGGGAAATCCTTCGCTTCCATTGATAGCTCAGCATGACCAACAATATAAGCAAAAGGTATTTTTCCTTCTTTTATTGCACGTTCTTCACTCATCAATACAAGAGCACCAGCTCCATCATTTACGCTTGGAGCGTTCCCTGCTGTAATCGTTCCTTCTTTATTAAATGCCGGTGCTAATTTAGCTAAAACTTCAAGTGAAGTATCCTTTCTAGGTGACTCATCTTTTTCAATCAAAATCGGTTGGCCTTTGCGGACCGGAACTTCAACAGGTACAATTTCTTCTGCAAAAATACCGCTTTCTATAGCCTCAATTGCTTTTTGATGGCTGCGATATGCCCATTCATCCTGAGCCTCGCGGGATAGCTTGAATTCCTCTGCTGATTGGTCTCCATACGTCCCCATAGATACACCCGTAAAGCTACAGCTTAATCCGTCATGAGTCATTGAATCTTTTAACTCAGCATCACCCATACGTAAACCCCATCTTGCTTTTGGAATGAAGTACGGAGCATTGCTCATCGATTCCATACCGCCTGCCACAATCACTTCCTCATCCCCAGAGCGAATAATTTGATCGGCTAATGTAACACTTCGAAGTCCCGAGGCACACACTTTATTAATCGTCTCTGTTTTAATATCCCAAGGAAGGCCCGCAGCACGAGCAGCTTGACGAGAAGGAATTTGGCCTTGCCCTGCCTGTAATACATTTCCCATAATAACTTCATCTACTTGATCAAACGGTACACCCGATCTCTCAAGTGCTTCTTTAATTACAATTCCGCCAAGTTCTGAAGCCTTTAAACTGCCTAATCCACCGTTAAACTTTCCAATTGGTGTTCGAACTCCACTCACAATGACTGTTCTACCCATTAAAATCATTCCCCTCCGAAATATTATAAAGATTCCGAAAACTAATTGACTGAACGCTCGCTCAAAACGACATCATAAAAAATGGGCCTATACGTCTTTCATTACACCTTCAACATACATTGCAATCTGATAGATTATTAGTAGTTGGTAGATACCTGCCTCAATAGACCATCGAAGCAGGTATTCTACTGTTTAAGAAACTAAAATTGTGGAGTCACCAATGATGGATTTTTCTAATAATTCTGCTACATCATACGTTTTTACATTTTCTTCGACTTCTTTTGCTTTTGTTCCATCAGATAACATGGTTAAACAGAATGGACATCCAGAGCTAATAACTGATGGATTAACTGCTAAAGCCTGCTCAGTACGAGCAACGTTAATACGGTGTCCTGTTTCTTCTTCCATCCACATTAAACCGCCGCCTGCACCACAGCACATACCTGTTTCACGTTTCCGCTCCATTTCAACAAGCGTAACACCTGGAATCGATTTTAAAATCTCCCTTGGCGGGTCATAGACCTCATTGTAACGACCTAAGTAACAAGAATCATGGAATGTAATCTTCTCATTTACTTCATACTTCGGTACAAGTTTCCCTTCTTGAACAAGCTTCGCTAATAGTTCAGTATGATGATAGACTTCTGCCTCTAAGCCGAAATCCGGGTACTCATTTTTGAAAATATTAAAGGCATGAGGATCAATCGTTACGATTTTCTTCACTTCATTCTTCTCAAACTCAGCAATATTATTGCCTGCAAGTTCTTGGAATAAGAACTCGTTTCCTAAACGGCGTGGAGTATCACCTGAGTTTTTCTCTTTATTTCCCAAAATAGCAAACTTTACTCCCGCTTCATTTAGTAGTTTCGCAAAAGAAAGGGCAATCTTTTGACTGCGGCTATCGTAAGAGCCCATAGAGCCAACCCAGAATAAATATTCGAATTCTTCGCCAGCTTTTTTCGCTTCTTTCACAGTCGGTACATGAACATCGTCACGAAGCTCTCTCCAGTCTTCTTTTTCCTTACGGTTTAAGCCCCACGGATTCCCTTGACGCTCGATGTTTGTCATCGCACGCTGTGCATCTGGATCTAACTTACCTTCCGTTAACACTAGATAACGACGCATATCAATGATCTTATCTACATGCTCATTCATAACAGGACATTGGTCCTCACAGTTTCGGCATGTTGTACATGACCAAAGCTCTTCTTCTGTAATAACCTCACCAATTAAGCTTCTCGAATATACTTCTGCTGTTGCAGCTGATTCTTGAGCGCCAATTGAATTTGCTGCCGCTGCTGCCAATTGATTTCCTTCTGCGTTTCCAAAAACAAAAGTCGGAACCCACGGCTGTTTACCTGTTACAACAGCTCCTGTGTTCGTTAAATGATCACGCATTTTAACAATGATATCCATCGGAGACAGCATTTTGCCTGTTCCTGTTGCTGGACACATATTTGTACAGCGCCCGCATTCTACACAAGCATATAAATCAACAAGTTGAAGTTGCGTAAAATCTTCGATGCGTTTCGCACCATAATAAACTTCCGCTTCTTCATTCTCTGGTTCTTCCTCAAAATTAATCGCTTTCAACTTTCCTGGATTATCTAAACGATTCAAATATACATTCAACGGTCCAGCAATCAAATGGAAGTGCTTAGATTGTGGAATATATACTAGGAACGTTAGAATAATAAGCAGATGCAACCACCAAGCTATGTAGAAAACTGTAATAGCCGCCGTTTCACTCATCCATCCAAACAGAAAAGAAATACTGGAAGCAACCGGTTCAGACCATGCAGCTTCATGCCCATGCCAGATCATTGCCATTCCATTTCCTAGTAAAACTGTAATCATAATTCCCATGATAAAAATAACAACTAAGCCTGATTTCAACCCTCGTTTTAAACGAACTAGCTTTTCAATATAACGACGATAAAAAGCAGCAAAAATAGCGATAAGCACTGCTAGCGTAACAATCTCTTCAAAGAAAGTGAAAATTGGATACACAGGCCCCAATGGCAAATGAGCCCCTGGCTTAATTCCTTTAATAATGAAATCAATCGCGCCAAATTGAACAAGAATAAATCCATAGAAAAGAAAAAGATGAATGATTCCACTCTTTTTATCCTTGAATAGCTTTTTTTGCCCGAAAACGTTGATTTTAACTTTTTCGAGTCGTTCTTTTACACGATTGTCAAATTCTACCTTCTTACCGAGCTTCACATAAGCTGTTCGTGTCTTTAACAAGTAGACAAACAAACTTACCCCGTAAGCGGTTACAAGTAGAGTAGCAATTAAGTTAATCCACAGTAAGCCATTCATTTCTACACTCCGCCCCCTTTTGCATATTTTAAATGATTTAAAAATACCATATATTCTGTTTTTTTGTATAATTGGTATTTTTAAGAAATTATATGTTACCTCTATTATATAATGAATGAGCATTCAGTCAATCACTTTTTTGAATTTTTTACATATTTTTCTTTGGTTAGGAAATGGGTTTTTTGAAGAAAATGAAGAAACAAGGGGTAAATCGGCGTTCTTCATACTTTGAGCTTCACCTACATTAAAGGATTATTGGAACATAAAAATTAGTTAAAAAGGGGAAATATTGTTGGAAATCGCTAGAACGATAGCCTTCATCATCTTCATCATAATTATTCTATTGTGGATTGATTATAAGTGGGGCCAAGCACAATATCGAAAAAAAGTGAAGAAAAAAACGTATCCGCTGCGTCGAAGCAATATCAAAATTTTTAATTCAGGACCAAAGCTGTTCTATGACTTATTTACAGAAATTGAACATGCCCAAAAACATATTCATATTTTGTTTTATATTATTAAAAATGATCAGTTCAGTCAGAAATTCATCTCCCTTTTAAAGCAAAAAGCTGAAGGCAATGTGGAAGTTCGTTTGCTAGTAGACTGGATAGGTGCCCATAAGTTGTCTAAACAAATCATACGGGAATTAAAACAAAGCGGCGTACATTTTTCCTATTGCTTCAAACCGCGATTTCCGTTCTTTTTTTATACATTACAAAAACGGAACCATAGAAAAATTACCGTCATTGATGGAAAAATTGGATATATGGGTGGGTTAAATATTGCAAAAGAATATGTCAATCAAGATGACAAGCTAAATCCTTGGCGGGATTATCATATAAAAATAAAAGGTGAAGCTGTTCAGGATTTGCAAAGCACATTTTTAACCGATTGGTATATGGCTACAAAAGAGGATTTGCGCGTGCATCCACATTATTTTCCACCGCTTTCTCCCGGTACCCAAAAGCAGCAGCTAGTAGTGACAGATGGCTGGGGAGTTGAAGGAACATTCCTAGATCTTATTGACCAGGCAAAAGAAAAAATCGTGATTGGTACACCTTACTTTATTCCAAGTGAAAGATTATTTAATAAACTAAGACAAGCGCTCCATAAAGGCGTTGCTTTAACAATTATTGTTCCAAAAATATCGGATCATATTTTGGTTAAAGAGGCCTCCTATCGGTACTTTCGTGTATTAGAAAAAGAAGGAGCAACCATTTTACAATTTCATAGAGGTTTCTATCATGCAAAAGTGATGCTGATTGACGATCAAATCAGCGATATCGGAACATCCAATTTCGATAAGCGAAGTTTATTTTTGAATAGTGAAATTAATGCTTTACTATTCGATTCTATATCGATTGAACAGACCAAAAAGTATGTAGAAGTCGACATTACTGAATCCGCTCCAATTAACGAGAAAGCTTATAAAAAACCTAATGCATTTCACAAATTAAAAGAAGCAATCGCTTTTGTCCTATCACCATTTTTATAAATAGTTTTATTAAATATTTTTTAAATAAAATGTTTTCGGCTCATTTCGTGTGAAACATCGGTTTCATAAGCCTTTTAGCATAACCTAACAAAGGGAGAGAATCATAGATGAAAATCCGCTTCGGTTATGTCGCCAATGCTACTTGTTTATGGGAGGCCTCCCCTGCTAAAACTTTAACCTTTAAGAGATTCACAACTCTAGGTAAAGAAGAAGGGCTGGCAAAACTGCTTAACGTGACTAAGCAAAATATCGAAAGTACACGGCGTATCTTATATTACAATACCGCTCATCAAATCGAACTCTATCGTCTTTCGAGTTCACTTGTTCCATTGGCGACACATCCTGATATTGAGTGGGATTTTGTCACTCCGTTTAAACAAGAATGGAGGGAGCTCGGCGATTGGATTATACAGCATGCTTTGCGTGTTAGCTTCCACCCTAATCAATTTACACTGTTTACAAGCCCGCAGCCCCACATAACAAAAAATGCAGTAAAAGATATGATCTTTCATTATCGAATGCTTGAAGCGATAGGCATAGAAAAGCAGTCCTATATCAATATTCACGTCGGCGGCGCCTACGGGGATAAGGTTGCAGCTACTGCTCGTTTTCATGAAAATCTAAAACAACTTCCCCAACAAGTAAAAGCGCAGATGACATTAGAAAATGACGATAAAACGTATACCGCACTCGAAACGTTCCAGATTTGTCAGAAGGAACAAATTCCACTTGTATTTGACTATCATCATCATATGGCCAATTTATGTGAGGTACCGCTTACAGACTTACTTTATGATGTTTTTTCCACTTGGAAGCATACGAATGTAGTACCGAAAATTCATATTTCTTCTCCAAAATCAGAAACAGCCTTTCGCTCACATGCTGATTTTGTGGATATTGAGTTTCTTAAACCCTTATTCAAGGCTCTACAAGAAATTGGACAAAATGTGGATTTCATGATTGAGGCTAAAATGAAGGATCAAGCAATGCTAAAATTAATCGAAGATATAGCCAAAATTCGCGGTGTTAAAAGAGTAAGTGGCGGCAGTGTTATATGGAAATAGAAAAAACGGACAAACCATTTTGGTGTTTGTCCGTTTTTTCATAAGCTGATTAAGCTATTTCCGCTTTTCTTTTTGTCCAGCTCCAACGGCTAGCTCGCTTTGAAAAAGATGAAAGCCCTCGAAAGGCAAAGAGCGCCTTCCGGGTCTTTCCCTATTTTCTTTGCGAGCCGATCGAGCCGTTTCCGCTTTTCTTTTTACATCTTCTCTGGCGCAGATACACCGATTAGTGCTAGGGCATTTTTCAATGTAATTTGAACAGATTTAACAAGCGCTAAACGTGCTTTACTTCTGTCTAACTGATCTGCATCTAATACTTTCTCCGCATTATAGAAACTGTGGAATGTAGATGCTAAATCAAAAATATAGTTCGTGATGCGGTGCGGCATCCGTTTATCCGCAGCTTCTGCAATAGCTTGAGGAAATTCTCCTAGCTTTTTCAACAGCTCAATTTCTTTTTCAGAAGAAACTGCAGTGAAATCCGTAACTCCTTCAAAGCTAATGCCTTGTTCTGCACCTGAACGTAAAATACTTGAAATACGAGCATGCGCATATTGTGCATAGTATACTGGGTTGTCATTTGATTGAGAAACAGCTAGATCCAAGTCAAAATCCATATGTGTATCGGCACTTCTCATCGCAAAGAAGTAGCGCGTTGCATCTAAACCGACTTCATCAATTAAATCACGCATCGTCACAGCTTTACCTGTACGTTTACTCATTTTCATTTTCTCGCCGTTTTTATATAAATGTACAAGCTGAATAATTTCCACTTCAAGCTGCTCACGATTGTATCCTAGCGCTTCAATAGCCGCTTTCATACGCGGAATATACCCGTGATGGTCCGCTCCCCAAATATTAATTAATGTTTCAAAACCGCGCTCTAATTTATTGCGGTGGTAAGCAATATCTGGTGTTAAGTACGTATAAGAACCATCTTGTTTAATTAACACGCGGTCTTTATCGTCACCAAGCTCCGTTGAACGGAACCAAGTTGCTCCGTCTTGCTCATAAATATGACCATTTTCTTTTAGTACAGCTAGTGCAGCATCGATTTTTCCATCTTGGTAAAGAGATGTTTCTGAATACCATACATCAAAACCGACACGGAAGTTTTCAAGATCTTGCTTTAATTTAGCCATTTCATATTTTAAACCGTACTCACGGAAGAAATCGAAACGTTCTTGTTCATCCATATTCACATACTTGTCGCCAAACTCCTCAGCAAGCTTTTTCCCAATTCCGATAATATCTTCCCCATGGTAACCATCAGCAGGCATTTCTTTATCGATGCCTAACGCTTGGAAATAACGTGCTTCTACTGAAAGAGCTAAGTTATTAATTTGATTCCCAGCATCATTAATGTAGTATTCGCGAGATACATCATAGCCTGCTTTCGCTAACACATTACATAATGAATCCCCTACAGCTGCCCCGCGAGCATGTCCTAGGTGTAGATCACCAGTTGGGTTTGCCGAAACAAACTCTACCTGAATTTTCTCACCCTTTCCAAAATCGCTTGCACCATAACTATCCTTTGCATCAAGAATAACCGGAATAAGCTCCGTTAAATATGAATTATTCATATAAAAGTTAATAAAACCTGGGCCCGCAATCTCAATTTTTTCAATCGATGCTTTAGATTGATTGAAGTTCGCAATTAATTCTTCTGCAATCATTTTTGGTGCTTTTTTTGCAGTCTTTGTTAGGCGCATCGCCATATTGGTTGAATAATCACCGTTTGCTTTATCTTTTGGCAATTCTAGAATAACATCTGGTAGTTGTTCTTCTGTTGCTAGGCCAGCTTTTAAGACAGCTGCTTTAATTTCTTCTTTTAACTTTGCTTGCACTTGTTCTACAACGTTCATTTCGCTGTTTCCTCCTTATAAGAAATCTTCATCTCATATTGTCCAGGCTCGCTTCCTTGCATCTGTAATGTATAACGCAACATAAGCTTCCCTTCTCTTGCTTGCTCATCCCAATGATAACTGCGTACTTTCGTTTTCGTTTGCGTTCCAAGCCGACCATATATACTTTCATAGTAGCCGTCTGTTAATTCGTTTAAACGAAATACTTGACGCATTTTAAACACACCGCTTCTAAGCAGTAATGTTTCATTTTCTTTATGCTTAACCGTTGTATTTGTCGAACCCGCTTCGTTTTCTTCAGTATATTGAATGTATAACGTATCTCCTTTGTACACACTTGTCCCAAAGGTAATGAGTTCATACGTTTCTGTATCTTGACCAAACGTGATTTTCGTTTGGAGAGTTACTTTAACTTTTTGTTTATTTATATGATGAAGAGACAAAAAAACACTTCCTTCATAGCGTCATCCTTAACTTTTTAAGTATAAAGATTCTGAAGCGAAGTTTCAACTTCGATTTCATGTGAAATAAACAAGCCTTATATAAAAAAACTCTACAGAGAAACAAAAGTCTTTGTAGAGTTTTAATACACATCATAATTATTTTTTTTGAACCCATCCTAAAATCATTTCACGAATCAGCTTACTTGCTGTGTTAGCTGTTTGCTCAGACGGATCATAAACAGGAGCAACTTCGACTAAGTCACAGCCTACCACTTTAATGTCTGAACCAGCAATTGCGTGAATCGACGCTAATAATTCTTTCGATGTAATGCCGCCGCAATCAACTGTACCTGTACCTGGTGCGTGTGCAGGGTCTAATACATCAATGTCAATAGTTACATAGACAGGACGACCTGCAAGCTTCGGTAATACTTCTTTCAATGGCTCTAGAACTTCAAATTTCGAAATGTGCATACCTTGCTCTTTCGCCCATTCAAACTCTTCCTTTAAACCAGAACGAATGCCGAAAGAATACACATTCTTTGGACCGATTAAATCAGCTGCTTTACGGATGATTGCTGCATGTGAAAGCGGCTCACCTTCATAATCTTCGCGTAAATCAGTATGTGCATCCATATGAATAACCACCATGTCCGGATACTTTTTATACATTGCTTTAATAACCGGCCAGGACACAAGGTGTTCACCGCCCATTCCAAGCGGGAATTTACCATCTTCAAGTAATCCGTCGATATAGCTTTCAATTATATCAATGCTTTTTTGCGGATTTCCAAACGGTAATGGAATATCCCCTGCATCAAAAAACTTTACTTCTTCTAATTCTCGATCCAGATAAGGACTGTATTCCTCTAAACCGATTGATACTTCCCGAATGCGTGCTGGACCGAAACGGGAACCTGGACGGAAGCTAACCGTCCAGTCCATCGGCATTCCATAAAGAACCGCTTCCGACTCTTCATAATTAGGGTGACTTTTAATAAATACATTACCTGAATAAGCTTCATCAAAACGCATGTTTATGCCCTCCTTAGCAGACAAGGGGCGGAATTTTATTAATTTCGTTAACTGGACCAAAATCCGAACTGAGCTTCAACAATGAGCAAAGCTTAGCTCTGTTCACGCCGCCTTTTTTCTTTAACATTTTATCTATAATAGGAGTTTCTAAAAAAACTCTTATTTATTTTACTAAATCTTGAACAAACTTAGGCAGTACAAAAGCTGCTTTATGAAGTTCTTTTGTATATTGCTTCAATCAGTTTGTTCTGTATGTAAAGTACGATTCACTTTCATCGTAATACCAAAGTTCTCAGTTTGTTTCTCGTAAACCAAATGCTCATTTATTCGCATCTATTTATTGAAATGAACCGGTTGCTGTTGGCTTTAGCTAGAAAAAGTATAGACGAATCTAGCAAAATTGCAAGATAAATCTTTGCTATTTACAATTACGACGTTTAAAAAATACTTTTTCTTCCATAATAAATAATAGATAGATGATTCACCTTACTTAGCAAACTTTTTAATAAGGAGGCAAAGCAATGGAAGTGATACCACTTCAGCGATTTAAAAGGGCTGGAAAATATGTGCGAGCATTTCTAATCCTAGCAACACTCGGAATAATCCTTCTATTTATCATGCTTCTGTCTCTGCTCATTTATGCAAAAATCCTTGGCCCACCTCCATTGGCCGTCCCGGAATCTACCCTTTACTACAGTGAAAGCGGGACAGTCATCGGAGAAACCAATAATGGCCAAAAACGCTATTGGGTGTCGATTGACTCCATTTCACCGGAGCTTGTTAACGCGACTGTCGCCGTGGAAGATCGACAGTTTTATACACATAAGGGCTTTGATGTAAAGCGAATTGGCGGCGCCATTATAGCAGATTTAAAAGCAAGAGCAAAAGTCCAGGGAGCAAGTACGATTACTCAGCAATATGCTCGAAATCTTTTTCTCGATCACGATAAAACATGGAAGCGAAAATGGAATGAAGCTTTATATACGATTCGGCTCGAAATGAATTATTCAAAAGAAGAAATTCTCGAAGGCTACTTAAATACAATTTATTATGGACATGGAGCTTATGGGGCTGAGGCAGCCAGTCAATATTATTTTGGAAAAACAGCAAAAGAACTCACTCTTGCTGAGGCCAGCATTCTGGCGGGCATTCCAAAAGGGCCAAGCAGCTACTCTCCAATTGTAAATCTAGAGAAAGCAAAAACTCGCCAAAACATTGTTTTGCATTCAATGGTACAAAAAAACTACATTTCTGAAGCAAAACGAAAACAAGCTCTCCAAGCTCCTTTATCCTTAAAAGGTGAACATACAATTGTTACAAATAAAATAGCTCCGTATTTCCAGGACGCCGTCAAGCAGACGCTGCAAAAGGAGTTAGGAATCGATGAGCGGACCATTGAGCTTGGCGGTTTACGTGTATATACAACATTAGATGAAAAACAGCAAGCATTAGCAGAAGAAGCATTTGAAAAAATCATCACCAAGTCCTCCAACATTCAAGGAGCACTCGTGGCGATGAAACCTAAAACGGGAGAAGTAACAGCGCTTGTAGGAGGAAGAGATTATCAACAATCACCTTTCAACCGAGCTACACAAGCGCTTCGTCAACCGGGCTCTACGATTAAGCCGCTTCTCTACTATGCTGCATTAGAAAATGGGTTCACGCCTTCGACTACTTTAATGAGTGAAAAAACGACATTTAAATTTGATGAGGGCCAATCCTCGTATTCACCAAGTAATTACAACCATCAGTACGCCGATTCGGAAATTACACTTGCTCAAGCCATTGCCCTATCAGATAACATTTATGCGGTGAAAACACATTTGTTCCTTGGACAAAAAGTACTTCGCGATACCGCTAAACGTTTCGGACTAACATCAAAGATGGAAGTCGTGCCATCGCTTGCATTAGGAACGTCGGGAGCACGTATCATAGAAATGGTCAATGCATACAGCCTATTTGCTAATGGTGGGAAAAAGGTAAAACCAGTTTTCATTACAAGAGTAGAGAATCACCAAGGCGATGTTTTATTTCAATATAAAAAAGAAAACGAACAAGTGCTGGACCCTGATCAAACTTTTGTCATGACACAGATGCTAACAGGCGTCTTTGATGAAACGCTTAACGGTTATACCAAAGTAACAGGCAGCACGATTAGTAAACAATTAACGCGCGTGTACGCCGGAAAATCCGGTTCTACCTCTACAGATAGTTGGATGATTGGCTACACACCACAACTTGTTACAGGGGTATGGACAGGGTATGATCAAGCAAAAAAAATTGAAAATCCAGCCGAAAAGGGATACGCTAAGAAAATTTGGGCTACCTTCATGGAAGCAAGTCTTAAAGATAAGCCAGTAAAATATTTTAAAGAAACAAGCAACGTCGTCGGTCTTCATATCGATCCAAAAAGCGGAAAAATTGCGTCCGAACGTTGCTCCAATTCCCGTTTAACCTACTTTGTCAAAGGAACAGAACCAGAGGAATATTGTCCAGAGCATTTCAAAGGTGATGCACCGAAAGAACAACAACCAGCGAAAAAACCTTGGTATAAGTGGATTTTAAAACCTTGGGGCTAATAAACATTGAATTGGCGGGATTACAAGACAATTCAGCGGGATTTTTTACAAATTTGGCGGGATTCTCTCTCTATTTCGCGGGATTTTTCATTCTAGACAAACAAAGAAGCCGCCCAAAAGTATATACTTTTGGGCGGCTTCTTCTACTTCCTATAGTTACTATTATTCAACCGTCAAATCCTGCTTTAATTGCTCTGCAGAACGCTCCCACATACCTGCATCATGATTCTGTAAATAATCGGCTAATATCTTTTTCGATTTATCGTCCATATGCTCGACCATAATATGACGTTTCAATGATTTATCCATTTTATTCACATGCTCTGGCAATGACTTGTATCCACGGCGAATCGAGCGATCAACCGTCATTTCACAAGCCGTTACACCAGCATATAGCGGACCATTTGGACCTACTTCAATCGTAACCCAGACGAGCCAATATGGTTTAGCATTTGGGACTTCCTCTTTAGAAGTTAAAAACTTAATGCCGCGTTCTACCGCACTGCGCGCATGCATCGCACCAATATCCACTTCTGCTTCTCCAGCTTCGACATCAATAATGACCGGTGAAATATTATCAAGCGTTAATACACCTGCACCAAATCCACCATGTCCCTCTGTAGGATCGTTTTTGATAATATTAAAACCGACCTTTTTCTTTTGTTGTTCTTCCATTCTTCTACTCTCCTCCATCCATATTTATCTTAAAAAAAGATACCGCTAAAAAATTGACTTAATGTACCTGAAATAAACGGCAGTACCGTTTGAAATAGTGGATCAATCGTATAATGACTGAGCGGGGTAAGAACGATAATTAAAAACACTAACATGCCATACTGTTCAAATTGCGTTAATTTAGCCCGCATATCTGTCGAAACTAAGTCTTCAATAATCCGATATCCATCCAAAGGAGGAAACGGCAATAAATTAAAGACAAACAACACAAGATTCAGCCAAATAAGCATTTCAAAAAACGGGACAATCAATGGAGATATTTGTACTCCTGCGGCAAGCAATCCGTACCAAACAAAGTACCCTATACTCGCAACCACTAAATTACTAAAGGGACCAGCAAAAGATACTAAAATTCCTGCTAGACGTGGATTTTTAAAATAAAAACGATTCACAGGAACCGGTCGCGCCCATCCAAATCCAAACAGCAAAATAAAAATCGTACCGACTGGATCTAAATGTGAAACTGGATTTAACGTCACTCGGCCCTCATTTTTCGCTGTTAAATCACCAAACTTATACGCCACATAAGCATGGGCAAATTCATGTACGGTAAAAGCAATTAGCAGAACGACGATGACATATGGCAACTGTTGTAAATCAAACGCTAAAAAATCCATCCATAGTTTCTCCCCCATTATTTTATACCCCTAGTATACAGGAAATCACTGAGAAGGGAAAAAACTCTGTTTTCAGATTGTTGCAATTTCTTCCACAATATGAAACACTACAATCATATCGGGAAAGGAGGGAAACTATATGCCATATGTAACTGTAAAAATGCTAGAAGGCCGTACAGACGAGCAAAAGAAAGCATTAGTAGAAAAAGTAACTGCAGCTGTTTCGGAAACAACAGGAGCACCAGCAGAAGCTGTAACGATTTTTATCGAAGAAATGTCTAAAAACCATCTAGCTGTCGCAGGCGTTCGTAAAAGCGATTTATAAAAGGATAGAGAAGTGTAAATTCTAGCTTACTGGCTAGGTCACTGCGAAAAAGACCGGAGCCATCAGTGCCCCATTTGGTACGCAATTTGACCGAGCTAGTCCCGCTTTTTTATTCTATACATAGAGAAAAAGCTAAGCTGTTAGCTCAGCTTAGCTTTCTCTTGTAACTGTTCAATATATACATACGCTTCATCAATTTCTTCGAGTGTATATTTCTGCTTGCTTTTTAATGTAAAAATCTTCTCGATTACCTCATCTTTTTCGAGCGTATCGAAAAATAATACGGTAGAAACAAGCTCTAAAAAGCGTGCATTTTGTTCGTTCATATCTAGCAAGCACTCTTCTAACATTGGCATATCCACTTCCTGCATCGATAAAAAGTCACGACCCGCTTCTGTAATGGAATAGCAGTATTGGTAATACCCAGCCCTTTTTTCTCTTACTTCATTTAAGTAGCCCATATTGCACAGCTCTTCAATTCGTAATGTTAGTTCCTCTGAATACGGTCCATAGAAATGGAACTGATATTTCTCTTGAAAGGGAAATGATAGCTTTTTCGCAATATAGACGATCTTTTGCAGTTTTTTTCGGCCAGAAATCTCTCCTGCAACAGAAATAGCATTTATAATTTTCGCATGATCCTTAAACAAGGCTCATCACTCCTTACCCAAATGTTCCTATCTTATTCCGGCAAATCCAATAGTCTTCGAATTTGTCTTTTTACAATTTTCTTTGTCGATTCATCGCGCAATAAATCTTCAGGGAAATATAGCTTATGATCCGTTCTGCGCTTACCTGAAATAGCATCAACGATTTGTGATTCACGAGACAATTCACGAATCTCTCCGTTATTCTTCAACAGATGAATCGGCAAACGCTCTTCTTCCTCACCTGGACGATAGAAATCATAGGGTAAATCGGATGAAGAATCGACCACGAGATAATATTCGGGATCAATGCCCGCTTTTTTAAATAACGTATTTAATTCCATTAACTTATTCATCTGTTCATTTGATGGGTGAAATTCCACATACTTAAACAATCTACGATTTGCAAACCGACTACATAAATCCTTTAAAATGGCATCCTCTTCATTTTCCCAGCATTGAAAATAATAGAGCATCACGGCTTCATCCATTTTTAAATAATCCGCTAACGTCACATGCCCGTTAAACATCGAATAAAAATGGACAGGCTCTTGAGCGAACGTATAGCCTGACTCCGATAAGTATTTCGCTCTATGCAAAATCTTTGTTAAAATCACTTCCGCACTGCGCGTTACTGGATGAAAGTAGACTTGCCAATACATTTGATAACGACTCATGATGTAATCTTCCACAGCATGCATCCCGCTTTGCTTAATAACAACCTGCTCTTCGCGAGGACGCATAACACGCAGAATCCGCTCCATATCAAAATGGCCGTAGCTAACACCTGTAAAATACGCATCACGCTGCAAGTAATCCATACGATCTGCATCAATTTGGCTTGAAATTAAACTGACAACTAACTTATTTGCATATGTTTTGGCAATAACTTCTGCGACTTTTTTCGGGAAATCCTCCGCCACTTTTTTTAACACAGCATTCACTTCTGTATCACCAAGAATAATTTGCTGAGTAAACTGCTCATGGTCCAAATTAAATACTTTTTCAAAAGAATGAGAGAATGGCCCATGCCCTAAATCATGCAAAAGAGCCGCACATAAAGAAAGAAGCCGTTCCTCCTGCTTCCATTCTTGTCGATTCACAAATACATCATCTACAATACGACGCACAATTTCATACACACCAAGTGAATGATTAAACCGACTATGTTCAGCTCCATGAAATGTCAAATAAGTTGTACCTAGCTGCTTAATTCGACGCAATCGTTGAAATTCCTTCGTCCCTATTAAATCCCAAATCACCCGATCACGAACGTGAATATAGCGATGCACTGGATCTTTAAACACTTTCTCTTCCATTAATTTTTCATGGGAATACTTCATAAGCGCCTCTCTTTTTTAAAATCATTTCTATCAATTATAGCTTGTTTCCCTTTAAAAGCCTATCTTTACAGCAAGAAATGCGGCTAAAATTGTAAGAAGTCTGGAATAAATCTTCTATTAAAGAGGCATCCTACCTATGTGCATTCGCGATAAAAAATCACCACGCCAATCAACTACGAGGTGATGATGATACAGTACATTATTTAAGCTTCTTATCTATCTTATCCATTAACTCATCTTCTGTTGGCGCTGCTACTGGACGATTATTCACAAAAGCAAAAGATTTCTTTCTTCCTGGACCACAATAGGATTGGCAGCCCACTTCAATCTTTGCATCCGGGTCTAGCTTTTGTAAACGAGGTACCAAAGTTTTGATATTAACTGCCTGGCAGTCATCACACACTCGGAATTCATTAGCCATCCTTCGTTTACCATCCTTTCTATATATAAACAATCTACTCTTTATATTTATATTTAAATAACTAAATGGTATTTTACCGCTTCTACTTGTTTATTTCAAGAGGTGAACATGCACCGAATATACGCTCCTTTTCCTACTTTTTACAAAAGTCATATATGAGTAACAATCTAAAGCAGTCAAATAAAAACTACTATCCTTTTAACTTTTATGAATAAAATTTCCCGAACCTGTCCAAACTGATTAGTAAAATACAACAATGTTCCTAAACTTCAATATCATCAATTTATCATTTTTAGATAGTACAAGAAAGGAAGTATGCGCTTATGAAAATTCGGCAAGATGCTTGGACAGAAGAAGACGATTTATTATTAGCAGAGACGGTACTACGTCATGTTCGTGAAGGAAGCACACAATTAAATGCTTTTGAAGAGGTGGGCGACAAATTAAACCGGACTTCAGCTGCATGCGGTTTTCGCTGGAATGCGGTTGTTCGTCATAACTATGATAAAGCTCTATCACTCGCCAAAAAACAACGAAAGCAACGTCAAAGAATTTTAGGAAAAGACCAAGGTGGAAAGAAGAAGTTATTATATACACCACCTACCCCTACTATAGCAGACATTACTGTACCAAAAGGCGAGCCTAATGAAGTTGAACTAACATTAGAAACTAGCAATTATGAGGACGGTAAAGCGGAAACTACGGTTCACAATTATGCACTCACAGAAACAACACTGACACTCGATACAGTCATTTCATTCCTCGAAACAATGAATGGACGTATGCTGCAAGCGGAAGTGTTAAAAACAGAGAATGAACGTTTAAAGCTTGAAATTAAAGAATTAAAAAAGCGGAATGAAGAACTTGAAGGGAAAGTTAATCATTTAGAACAAAATACGGGCTTAATTCAAGAAGATTATGAAACTCTGATGAAGATTATGAACCGGGCAAGAAAGCTTGTTTTATTAGAAGAAGATGAGCGCCCAACAACGAAATTTAAAATGGACCGCAATGGAAATTTAGAAAAAATGGCGGAATAAGAGAGCAAGATTTTCTTATACTATCTGAATGTATACTAAACGAAAGATAGTATAGAAAAAGGTTATATATAAACAATTTGGTTTTCGACAGTCTCTTATCTAATTTTTTGGCCCCTGTTTTCTCTTTGTTTCATGGAGCTAGAGCTGCCTTTTAGCGTAGCTGAAAGGCGGGTGAGACCGTAATCCCACATGAGCAGGAGCCAAATCAACAGCGTATTCAAATAAACATTCTTATGCCCCTTTAACAAGTTGAACATGTACGGTAATAAGATACGTCTTTTCCTTTCAACATAAACTACTGCCTATGAGCAGTTTAAAATAACTAAAACTCTGTTTATCCTCTTAACAATATGGAAGAGAATAAACAGAGTTTTTTATCATATAAATGAATCTTAAAACTTGTGTATCCCCAAAGAACACACGACTCTTATATAGAAACTTAACTTTTTTCATAAAATTCCCTAAATAGTCTCCATAATTCTTCATAATTTTCGGAATAATCTGTTTACTTACACATAAAGAGCCCTTATAATAAATGTATACTTTTCTAAGGAGGGATGGAAAGATGAGAAAAACAAAAGTTTTTTATGGCGTATTGCTGCTTGTCTTTTTGTCCTTCTTAGTTACTCAATATACGGGCGAAAATACGAAAGCTTTAGATTTGCATGAAAGCAAAGCAATCACCGCCTTTAATGGGGACGTCCAAGACTTTCCTTCAAAAGATGATAATAAGAAACATCCTTTCACTCCAATAAATATTTTACAATTCTTTATCTATTTATCTCTTGTTTTTATCTCATTCAATGTCTTATTAACTCAAACCCGCAATAAACTTATTTTCTTTACACCCATTTTTTATCAGGCGAATTATCTAATACGTACTCCTTGATTTTTTTTAAAAAAATTACAAGGGGGAATATATATGTGGATTCGTTTTTTAATGATGGGGTTCTTTTCACTTACAGCATTTAGCTTTCTTTTTTATCAAGGAATTGAAATTTCCCATGCATTTTTAGATTACTTTAAAAAGAATAATTTATAATCTAAATTCATTCGACTATAGGGCGATTCTCTAATATTCATTCAAGGGGGATCGTCTTTTTTATTTACTCAATCTCACTATGGCGGCTGTTAGTATTCCATTCCGCGCCATTACAATTTGCTCATGGAAGAATGATTATACTACACTTTTGAAAAAAGAAGAGTCACCGAAAGGGAATTTCTCTCTTTCGATGACTCTTCTCTGTGATTAATCTAAACGAGCCAGTTTCTCTTTTCTTGATATCTTGCTCCAGATACCTTCTACTTTTCTTACTTTGGCATCGCCTTGTCATTTCTCTCTTTAATTCTTGTTAAATAAGACTCAAATAATGGTTGCTCTTCCACGGTTAGAGGTAGCATCTGAACTTGTCCAGTATGTGTTTGGAGTACTTGTAAAAAGCGCTTTATTACATCAGATATCGTAAGACGGGTTTGAAGTAATTCTTCTAGGGATGCCATCACATCGGGTTGAATATCCGGATATGTAAATTTCGTTTTTGTCTCCGCAAGCGCTGCATGATAAAACTCTTTGATTAGCTGTGCTCGTTTAGAGCCGCTTCCACTGACACAAAGATAGATTTGAACAGCAACGCCATTTCGAATACGGCGCTGTGAAATACCCGCGAATTTTTGACCAGCAATGCTTAAATCGTAGCTGCCAGGACAATAAGAACCAACAATCTCTTTCGCTTCAATCTCTACCGCAAAATCAGCAAACATAAGCCTAATTAAGTCCCACATTGTGTCGTAACCACGATTGATATCAATTCGATGTTCTGTTTCAGGAAAAACTAATGATAGATTTAATACACCCTCATCTAGTACAACAGCAAGCCCCCCTGAATTTCGAACAATCGCTTGAAAACCATGTCTATCCAACACATCAATACCTTGTTTAAGAAAAGGAAGCTTTGTATCTTGAATGCCTAATACGACGGTTTGATGATGAACCCATGCTCTAGCAACAGCGGTCGTTTGCTCTGCCCCAACTAAAGCGCAAAGCGTATCATCCATCGCAAAGGACTCCAACGCATGAAACTTTGAACCGAGAGATGACTGGTCAATCACTCTCCACTCTCGCTGCACTAACAAAGAATCTGTCTCACGCATATCGATCTCCCCTTCAATAAGTTATCAACAATTTATCCACACCACTTAAAGTGACTGAGCCGCTGTAATAATTGCTAATTTATACACGTCTTCTTCGCTGCAACCGCGGGATAAATCATTAACTGGGCGATTAAGGCCTTGTAAAATTGGACCGACTGCTTCAAAATTGCCAAGACGTTGAACCATTTTGTAGCCGATATTACCCGCTTCAAGACTTGGAAAAACGAATACATTAGCGTTTCCGTGAAGAGGTGAATTCGGTGCTTTACTTTTTGCAACAGCTGGTATGAAGGCAGCGTCAAATTGAATTTCACCATCGACAACAAGCTGTGGATCCATCTCATGTACTAGCTGTACAGCTTTAACGACTTTTTCTGTTTCAGGTGAAACAGCAGATCCCTTTGTTGAAAAGCTTAATAGAGCTACACGTGGCTCAATATCAAACATTTGACCTGTTTTCGCACTTTCCACCGCGATTTCAGCTAAATCTTGGCTATCTGGAGAAATATTGATGGCACAGTCTGCGAATACGTATTTCTCTTCCCCGCGCACCATAATAAATACACCAGAGGTTTTTTGAATACCAGGCTTTGTTTTAATAATTTGAAGAGCTGGACGAACCGTATCAGCTGTAGAGTGCGCAGCACCGCTTACCATTCCATGTGCATCATTCAGATGAACAAGCATCGTGCCGAAATAGTTTCCATCTAATAGGATTTGGCGCGCTTGCTCCTCTGTCACCTTTCCTTTTCGAACTTCTACAAAAGCTGCAATCATTTTATCCATGTCTGGATATTTTTTCGGATCATACAATTCTACCGATTCTAAAGAAACCTTTAATTGATCCGCTTTCTGCTGAATCTCTTCGATGTCTCCAATTAAAATTGGAGTTAATAATTTCTCGTTGGCAAGTCGAGCTGCAGCGGCAAGGATACGCTCATCTAATCCTTCTGGAAAGACGATTTTTACATTTTCTTTAGAGATCTTCTCTTCTAAAATCTTAAATAAATCACTCATTGCTACATCCTCCTTAATGTATACGATTCCCTTCTCTGTTCGCTCATTATGTATGGCGAGAAACGTATGGTTTTTGGTATAACTTAAGAATACTCTAGGATGTATTAAAATTCCATACTTATTAAACCGCTTTCAAACTATTTTCATGGTTTTAAATGATTCCCTTAATGGGAAAACTCTATTTATGAAATTTTTTCGAACATTGTCAATTGATTGTTTAAAGACAAATCTATTATGAAAACTATGTTATATTAAAGGTATCTTAACACTTTAGGAGTGATTGTAATGAGTGAAGCAGCACAAACTCTAGATGGTTGGTATTGTTTGCACGATTTTCGCCTAATTGATTGGGCTTCTTGGAAAACGCTTTCGAGCGATGAACGCCAATTAGCGATTTCAGAATTCCAAGGTTTACTAGACAAATGGAATACAACACAAAGCAACAATGAAGGAAGTCACGCTCTTTATTCAATCGTTGGTCAAAAAGCAGACTTTATGCTTATGTTTGCTCGTCCTACAATGGAAGAATTAAATGCGATTGAAAATGAATTCAATAAAACAAAGCTGGCTGAATATACAATTCCAGCCTATTCTTATGTTTCTGTCGTTGAGTTAAGCAACTACTTAGCAGGTGGAGACGGGGAAGATCCGTATCAAAATCCACATGTACGCGCTCGACTATATCCAACTCTGCCAAAAGCCAAACATGTATGCTTCTATCCAATGGATAAGCGTCGCCAAGGAGATGATAACTGGTACATGCTTAGCATGGATGAGCGCAAAAGCTTAATGCGTTCTCACGGTATGATTGGCCGCAGCTATGCAGGAAAAGTAAAACAAATCATTTCGGGTTCTGTCGGTTTTGATGACTACGAATGGGGTGTTACACTTTTTGCAGATGATGTACTTCAATTTAAGAAATTAGTATACGAAATGCGCTTTGATGAAGTAAGCGCTCGCTATGGAGAGTTCGGTTCGTTCTTCGTTGGAAATATTTTAACAGAAGAATCTATTCCATCCTTCCTATATGTTTAATTAAGAAAAGCAGAAACGGCTCGATCAATCAGCCGTTGGAGCTAGACATTAAGAAACGTGCAAGTGCATTAAGTGAGCTCTCGATTATTCGAGGGCTTTTCATATTCCATATGAAATTAAAATTTCTTCTAGCATAATCCAACCCTTTCCCCCATAAATTTGAAATAGTGATAATTTTAACAGCTTATCACTTACTAATCTTTATACAACATACTGCCTTCCCAACCAACACAATCCGAATGCCCAAGTGTTTCTCAAACCTTTTAAATATTGATTAATTAGGAGGGAATACCATGTCACAAAATAATAACCCAAACCCTTATGGAGTGTATCCTTATGGCGGTCCTTACCCGCCTTTTGAAAGTCCAGATGCTGCTTATAGACAAGGGGAAGGCTATCAACAAGGGTATATGCCACAGCAGCAAATGTCTTTTCCACAACAGCAGGCACCTTTTCCACCGCAACAGCAACAGCAACAAGCACCTTTTCCGCAACAACAAGCAGGTTCGCAAGGTTCCTTACCAACAGGCCAGCCTCCAGGAGGACCTGAAGTCCCTGGTATGCTTCCTGTCGAACAATCTTATATTGAAAACATTCTCCGCTTAAATAAAGGAAAGCTTGCCACCGTTTATGCAACTTTTGAGAATAACAGAGAATGGAATGCAAAAAAATTCAAAGGGATTATTGAAGCGGCTGGACGTGACCATCTCATTCTTAGTGATCCACAAAGCGGACAACGTTACTTAATTCCAATGGTATACGTAGACTACATTACATTTGATGAAGAAATTGAATATGAATATCCATTTGGAGGTGGTTCCAATTTAACCTCCTTCCCACCGAGATAAAAAAAGCTGGTGAAAGGCATAAACCTTTCACCAGCTTTTTGATTTTTACAATTTATAGACCGCAATAATCATAAGAACCCATGCTGCTAAGAAAGCAACCCCACCAATTGGCGTAATGGCACCTAATACCTTAATCTGTGTCACAGCTAAGACGTATAGACTGCCTGAGAAAATAATAATCCCTGCAAACATCAGCCAGCCAGACCAATTAATAAGAGAACCCGAAACTTTTCCGGCAAGTAAACCAATCGCTAGTAAACCACCTGCATGAAACATTTGATATTGAACGGCTTTTCCCCATATATTCAAATATTTATCCGGAATTTTCCCTTCTAAACCATGTGCTCCAAATGCTCCTAAAGCGACCGCTAGAAACCCATTGATCGCTCCTAAAATAATAAACAGCTTCATCTTATCTCTCCTCTATGTTTAAAAATCCAATAACGAACTTCCGTTAGCCCCTTCTACCTTTACTCGCTCTGTTATAGGGACTGCTGTTGTATGTTGCACAGTCGTCATCTGCTTCACGGGTTGACTTATGTGCAGTGGAGAAGTTGACGGCTGCTCATTCACCATCACCTCACACAGTGCTTGTACAGCCATTATGTATCCTTTTAATGCGTCTTCAGAGTCTGCCTGCTTTGCCTTTGCAACAAGCTCCTCCATCTTTTCTAACACTTGCTTCGATGAGATTTGCAATTCTATTCACCTCGCCTATTAGGTCTTATTTAGCATATCAAAAATTCCCCTTCAACAGAAACAATGTGCATGCTAGATTTTCCCCCTCTTTCGCTTATCTTCAAATTTCAGACACACTTCTCCTGACGAGCGAAAGACATCTAGAGATGGTAAGTTTGGTGTTTTAAATTGAAAAGCGCGACACCCTTTCGGAAATTTCATATCCCATGTGACAAAATAATGCTTACATGCCATACAATTTACCCTTTTCATTAACCGGTTTCTCCCTTCCCTTTACCGATTTGAAATTTGCCAATCGATTTCTTGCATACCCCATTGCTTTAAATAGGCGTTTGTCTTCGAAAAAGGCTGGCTCCCAAAGAAACCTCGATTAGCTGAGAGCGGACTTGGATGTGGAGCTGTTAAAACTTTATGACGCTCTATATCAATGAGAGACATTTTACTTTGAGCTGGTTTCCCCCATAGAATAAACACCATCGGCTTTTCTCGTTCATTCAACAAACGAATCACTTCTGTCGTGAACGTCTCCCAGCCCTTCCCACGATGAGAATTTGCCTCTCCTTCTCGTACCGTCAAAACAGTATTTAACAGCAGCACCCCTTGCTTAGCCCATTCAATGAGATAACCATTATTCGGAATGGAACAGCCTATATCTTGATGCAGCTCCTTATAGATATTCTTTAAAGATGGCGGAATTTTCACTTCAGGTTGAACAGAAAAGCTTAAACCATGCGCTTGATTTGGACCATGATACGGGTCTTGCCCAAGAATAACAACTTTCACCTCTTCATAAGGGGTTAATTGAAGGGCCTGGTAAATGTTCTCAGCCTTCGGATATACATGATGCTGTTCATACTCTTGCTCCAAGAAATGTTCGAGCTCCATATAATATGGTTTTCTAAATTCTTTTTCTAAAAGAACTTGCCAATCTTTTGCTAACACGTGGTTTATCATTTTCACCCTCCTTTTTATCTCTCATTATTACCTATCATATAAGCGAAAACAAAGTTCTTCTTCATTTTACAGAATGGAAATAATGGTATATTCTAAAACAAGGATATTGGGTATAATATCATACAGATTTTAATTCTCCTAAGGGGGTCACACATATGACTATGAAAAAAGCGATGACAGTAGCTGGCTCAGATTCTAGCGGGGGCGCTGGTCTTCAAGCTGACTTAAAAACATTCCAAGAATTCGGCATTTACGGAATGTCTGCACTGACAACGATTGTAACAATGGATCCAAAAAACGGTTGGGCACATAACGTATTCCCAACACCTGTTAACGTATTAGAAGCACAAATGGAAACGATCTTATCTGTCGGCATCGACGCAATGAAAACAGGTATGCTCGGTTCAGTAGAAATTATTGAACTCGTTGCTCGAAAAATAGACGAACTAAAATTAGATAAAGTCGTAATTGACCCTGTTATGGTATGTAAAGGTGAAGATGAAGTGCTTCATCCTGAAACAGCTATTGCTCTTCGCGACGTGCTTGTACCAAGAGCAACAGTCGTTACACCGAACCTTTTCGAAGCGGCACAATTAGCTGGAACAGCACCTATTAAAACGATCGAGGATATGAAACAAGCGGCAGAAAAAATTCATGCGCTTGGTGCAAAATATGTCCTTATCAAAGGTGGAAACAAATTAGACCACGATAAAGCAATCGACCTTTTATTCGATGGCAAAGAGTTTGAAATTTTAGAATCCGAAAAAATTGAAACAACAAATACACATGGTGCTGGCTGCTCATCTTCAGCAGCAATTACAGCTCAACTGGCAGAAGGGAAATCAGTAAAAGAAGCGATTTATACAGCAAAAGACTTCATTACTGAAGCTGTACGTCATTCTTGGAAAATGAATGAATATGTAGGTCCAGTTAATCATGGAGCCTATCATAAATATGGCACGCCAAACAAAGTAACTCAATAATGAATCTACATCATCATAAAAGGCTTGCTCCAATATATAGAGCGGCCTTTTCACTTTCATATATAGGGGGGAAAATCGATGAAATCTATTGATTTAAAAGAAGTACAGGCTGTCATTGACTCCTTTGCTAAGCAGGATGTTTATCTTCATTTGGAGACAACAAATGGAGCCTATGCCAGCCATCATAATGAAGCGTTCTTCTCAGCAGGTGCTTATATTAGAAATGCCCTTGTTCAATATGAACATGGAAAAATCATTGGTGAAGGCCCATACCGGGTTGGCTTAAAACTTTCTATCGGCTGGATTTATGCAGAAGGTTTAACTCATTTTGAGGTGGATCAATCAGGTAGATTATTATTAGCCGGACTTGATTATACAGGCAAGCTAGCTGTTGCCTTACAGCTTAGTTACAGTCCGTTTGAATAAGGAATGGAAGGAGAGATAATATTGGAAAAGGAAAAACATATTTTAGTCGTGTTCCCGCACCCTGATGACGAATCGTTTGCTGTTGCCGGAACGCTCGCTCTACACATTCAAGCTGGTACGCCTGTTACATACATGTGTTTAACATTAGGTGAAATGGGGCGCAATCTTGGCAACCCGCCATTTGCAACGAGAGAATCACTTCCAACTATTCGTAAGCAAGAGCTCCTGAATGCTGTTAAAGCAGTTGGGATTCAAGATTTACGAATGATGGGACTACGTGATAAAACGGTTGAATTTGAGGATGACGAAAAGCTAACAAACATGATTACAGAAGCTATCGATGAACTTCAACCCTCTTTAGTAATTACATTCTATCCAGGTTACAGCGTGCATCCTGATCACGAAGCAACAGGAAGAGCTGTTGTACGAGCTATTGCAAGAATGTCAGAAGATGAGCGTCCAAAGCTCCATTGTGTAGCTTTTTCAAACAACTGCCTAGATGAATTAGGAAATCCAGATATTGTACACGATATTCGTTCTGTTCAAGATAAAAAACTAGCTGCCATGAAAGCACATCGTTCTCAAACAGAGGCACTTCTAGCAAATTGGGAAGAACAAGTCGCCAACAAAGAAGTAGAATTCATTTCTCAACTTATGGAAGAACGTATGTGGACATATAAATTTTAAGACAACCCGCCATTGGCAGGTTGTCTTTACTTTCCACTTTCTTTTAAATTTTTCTGTAGACTCCTCAAAGTTCGCCTTGTTACTTCACGATCATTTTCAGGAATATCTTTCATAATATTTTGTTCAAATTCATCGACTATCTTTTTACCTCCCTCATATGTATGTACACCTAAGTCCGTCAACTGAATACGGCGTTCCCTCTTGTCTTTTCCCGGAATTTGTTCAATAAACCCTCGCTCTTCTAAACGATTAACGGTCCTTGTTATAGTTGGTTTTTCCACATTTAAATAAGTGCTAATTTCAACAAGCGTGGCCGTCCCAAACTCATGTAAATAATAAATAACCGACCATTGAGCTTGATGTAAATCTATTTTAGAAAGATGCTCATTTAATTTCTTCGTAAAGAATCGAGATACTTGTAGATAATGGTGAAAAAATTTATTGTAAAAAGGCATTGCTCCACCTCCAAAGATATAACCGCCTAATATTTCCTCATTAGAAAATTCGCCTTTCACTCACCTTTTGGAAAAAGGCCTAGTTATCATTATACTATCCTCTTAAAATCATCAGCTATATCAAAGTACATTTTTCAATCAAAAAAAACGCCTGTAAATATAATTACAGGCGGAGAAAAGGGGGAATACTTTTGGAAAAATTCAATTACGTCAATAGTATGTCCCCTTATGATATCTTTTATACCGCTTTTAAAAATTTTCAGCATGCAATCGTTTACCTGTTTGGCTCGATGCTTTTTTTCCATGAAGGAAATAATACACAACAAGGCAAGCAAAGGCACTGATCGCCATTATGACATATAAACCACGAAAGCCTATAGAAGGTACCAGAAAACCTAATAAGAACGGACCTACTCCAACCCCTAAATCTGTAAATAAGAAGAATGTGGAGGTTGCCAAACCCATTCGATGCGAAGGTGCCTTTTTCACCACAATCGCCTGAGCGCTTGATTGGTATGTACCATAACCAATTCCAATAAGAGCCCCAGCAATTAATAACACTGATCCTATATAAGCCTGACTTAGTAAAACGAGCCCAATGGCAAACAATAGAATCGCTGGATAAATAACTGCATTCTCCCCATATTGATCAAACCAACGGCCCGTAAACGGACGGGATAATAATAAAAAGACAGAGAACATTACAAAGAAAAAGCTTGCTGCACTAACTAAATGAATCTCCTGTGCGTAACTTGTTAAAAACGATAAAACACTTGAGTAAACAAATCCAATAATCGCCATTAACAATGAAACAGGAAGAGCACTTTTCTCAAAGAAATCACCTAATTTTAATCCTTTTTCCGTTTTCTCTTCTGTAAAAGTCAACGATGGAATGCGTATAAATAGTGTCGCTAATAAGCCAGCAACTGAGAAGGCTGTTACAGCGAAAAATACGAATGTATAGCTTAAATATTGTGTAATCATTAACCCGATAAAAGGACCAATTCCCATCGCTATATTCATACTCATCGAGAAGTAACCCGTGCCTTCACCACGTCTTTCGGCTGGAATAATTTCAGCGGCAATTGTTGCTGTAGCAGTCGTCGCAATACCAAAAGCAATCCCATGAATAACACGATTCAAGAATAAAAGAGCTAAACTATTTGTAAAAAAATAAAGAATGCAGGCAATAAGAAATAACACAAGCGACAAGATCAGCATCTTCTTCCGACCAATTCGATTAATGGTCTTCCCTGCAATTGGACGAACTAGAACAGCTCCAAGCACAAATATACTAGAGGCAAGCCCTGCTTGACTCGGGGAGGTCTGAAACTCCTTTAGTGTATAAGCGGTTAATGTAACCATTAATAAATAAAAAGTTAAAAAAATAAAAAAGTTTGTCGACGAAACGATAATAAAATCTTTCGTCCACAATTTCGGTTTGTGACTCATAAATTAACTACTCTCCTTCTTCCTTTCTATAGCATTTAATAACATATGATTAAATATATTGGTAAGCTCATCCACTACTATAGTTATCTAGGTAACTATACTCCTGTTTTTCACACTTGTCTAGTGGTAATTTGCAAAAGTTAAGCTAAAATCTAGCAAGTCCATAATATTTAGTCATATGACCTAATAAAGAAATACCGTACTCTATTGAAGAATACGGCATTGGCTATTAATTAATGCAAAATCGACTTAATTGTATTTCCTTTTGCTAAATCGAGGATATCCGTTTCCATATCCTTTTGAATATCATCAATAATCGTAAAGTCAATCGCTCTTTGATAAATCTTTTCTATCTCATCATGCAGCTTCTTCGCTTCGGATAAACTAGCTGTTCCATCATTCATCTTTGCACGATATATAGCTGAAACGTCTTTAATTTGGTCACTATAAATTTCGTCTGTTCCAGGTAAAATAGCAACCTTATATAAATCGATAATTTCATCGCCTGCACGACTTGGAAAATATTCATGAGGAGCTGTACTATCAAAAATCGCCATTCCAAGCTCCCGAACAATCACCATATCCAAACTATTTGGATCAAATCCACAATGATAGATTTCAACATCAAAGCCTCTATTCTCCGCTGTCGTGGCAAGCTTTTTCAACAGCGTCGATTTTCCTGAACCAGGTCTTCCTTTTAAGAAATAACGTTTCGGCAAACCTTCCGTTAAATTAGGAACATAGTCCACAGCCCCAATCGGTGTAGCAGCTCCTAGAAAACGATGTCGTACATCTGCTTTCTTATTCAAGAAAATATCACCGAAGAACTTTGTTTTTAATTTCCCTGTTAATGCATTTAACTTTTCAAAATCCATATTGGCAATATATATTTCTTCCCATTCATCATGAACAGCTAGTGCCTCAGCATAATATTTGTAAGCCCTCTCATAAGCTTCCTGCCGTTCCTTCATTAAACGAAGAATCTCTGCTTTTTCCGCAACTAACTGCTGTGAATTCCATGCATGACCTAAGTTCACATATTCTTCAATAGCTCCTGGTGCTTTCGGTTCTACGACATGCGGCTCTGTTCCATCCACAATCCCAATTTTTAAAGCCGGAAAAATAACACCATCAATCGAATCTGGATCGGAAGAACAATGAATATACTCTACATCATAGCCTTTTTCTAGCCATTCATTCGCTAATTTTTTCATTAACGTTGATTTTCCCATCCCTGGGCCGCCTTTTAAAATAAAGATCTTCTCTAACTCAGCGAAATTAGATTCGTATAAGCTAAAATAACCTCTTGCTGTATTTCCCCCGGCAAAGTAATGCAATGCTTTTCCTGTCACTTTGAACACACTCTCCTCTTTAACCAGATGTGTTGCTTCAGGATAGGGTATGCAAAACAGAATGGATAGGTGAATGCCTACCTTTTAATAAGTATGGTTTTCCATCAGCTATTCATAGAAACAGCAAAAAGGCTATCCAAAAAGATAGCCTCTATTTCGTTAATGCTTCCACTTTCACCTCAGTCGCAGCTATTAAATTTTCAAGAGTTAGTTCAATTTGCGTACCAATTTTCCCACCGCTGACAATGATGGTATCAAGATTTTTAGCACTATCATCCACAAAGGTTGGATATAGCTTCTTCATCCCAATCGGAGAACAGCCACCGCGGATATAGCCCGTCCATTTTAGAAGATCTTTGACATGAAGCATTTCAATCTTCTTCTCGCCCGCTGCTTTAGCTGCCTTTTTCAAATCTAGTTCTTCTCCTACTGGAATGACAAAGACATATACATGCTGCGGGGCACCATGAGCAACTAACGTTTTAAACACTGACTCAGGATTTTTTCCAATTTTCTCAGCAACCGACAAGCCATCAATTTTGCCGTCTTTATTGTCATAGCTCATCATCTGATAGTCGATTTTCTTTGCATCAAGAAGACGCATCGCATTTGTTTTACTAGCCATAAAAAACAAGAACTCCTTTAATCTAAACGCTTATTCTGTCTCGCGTTCCTTTCTTTTTCCGCCGCGGAATACATTCGCACTACGCGCATATTCTACATCGCTCACACCTAAACGGAAGTTAATAACGCGTGCAACTGCAAATAAATAATCTGATAAGCGATTTAAATATTGAAGTGCTAAAGGAGACACGGCAGCTCCCGTTTTCACAAGGGCAACAACCAATCGTTCTGCACGACGAGTCACTGTACGAGCAAGGTGAATTGTTGCCGCTGCCTTTGATCCTCCTGGTAAAATAAATCGCTCTAATGCTGGAGCTTCTACGATAAATGCATCAATTCTCTCTTCTAAATATGTAATCGCTTCATCCGTTAACTTTTTCGGTGCTTTTTCAGAAATGGTTGCTAAGTCGCCGCCACAGTCAAATAGCTCATGTTGAATTTTTTCAAGATCTGCTAATACATCAGCGAAAACAGCAGGATCTAACTCCGTCACCGCAAGCCCAATATAACTATTCACTTCGTCAACTGTACCATAAGACTCCACTCGAATATCGTCTTTATCTAAACGACCGCCAATCACACTTGTTTGTCCTTTATCACCTGTACGTGTGTAAATCTTCATAAAAAAATTCCTCCTCTATTTTACTTGTTGAGCTATTCCATACCAAATGATGTCAACGCGGCTAGAAGCAGCAGCTATATCTTGAAAAAACCAGCCGGAAGCATCGCGCCAAGTTCGATTACACGCTTCAATTGGGACAATTCCTTTTGTAATATCCGCTCCAATGATAATACAACACCTTGTTTTTTTCTCCTCTTCCCATATTCGCCATC
>Ga0182737_1000239_pt1 | contig 94149 bp, 83 predicted proteins | sample eDN5th30CBELigOP_FD_128878 | JGI IMG/M metagenome (GOLD analysis project Ga0182737, IMG submission 128878) | Enriched Organic Plus compost microbial communities from Emeryville, California, USA - eDNA 5th pass 30_C BE-Lig OP (version 2) (version 2) ... | reverse complement strand
GCACCACCAGGCGTATGTGGACACCGGCAACAAGCTGCTCGCCGGCACGGAGCTGGAAGGCAAGAGCGTCGAGGAGATCGTCAAGGCCTCCTATGGCAAGAACCAGCCGCTGTTCAACAACGCCGGCCAGCACTACAACCACCTGCACTTCTGGAACTGGATGAAGCCGAACGGCGGCGGCGCCATTCCGGGCGCGATCGAGAAGAAGATCGTCTCGGATATCGGTTCGGTCGAGAAGTTCAAGGAAGACTTCGTCCAGGCTGGCGTCGGCCAGTTCGGTTCGGGCTGGGCGTGGCTTGCGCTCAAGAACGGCAAGCTCGAGATCATGAAGTCCCCCAACGGCGAGAACCCGCTGGTGCACGGCGCAACGCCGATCCTCGGCGTCGACGTGTGGGAGCACTCCTATTACATCGACTATCGCAACCGTCGCGCCGACTATCTGAAAGCTTTCGTCGAAAACCTGGTGAACTGGGAATACGTCGAGAAGCTGTTCAACGAAGCGACGTAAGCGCCGCGCCAGGCCTGGCTCCGGGCCGCCGCTCAGGACCGGAGCCCGCCCCTGCCGCCTTTGCCGCGCCGCGCCAGCCCGTCGCCGGGCCGCGCCGCCGCCCTGACGAACGGCCGCCGCTGGCGGCCGTTTTCCGTTGCGCCGGATGTGACAAACGCCCGACCCGCACCGGCGCTTGCCGGGAACCGCCGGCAGGCTCTTCATGATCGATGTCCAGGCAACCTGCCGAGAGGAGTCGATGATGAACCGGGCCGGCGTAATTATCCTGTCAACACTTGGAGCGACCGCCGGTCTCGCCGGCATCGGCGTGCTTGGCTATGCCGGGCGCCGCTACTGGCAAGCTTCCCGCCGCCCCCGCGAGCGCGACTACGCCCCAACCAAGATAGGGGGCCCGTTCGACTTCCATCATTTAGACGGCTTTCAACTCCGTTTGGCCCAAGCGCAAGCTTCCGGGGAAACAGGCATACTGCCTCCCGCCTCCCCTGGGGCTCTGCGCGTACAGCTCCCGCCGAGCGTCAGGCGGCCGGCGGACCCGGAGGGGGCGCCCCCAGGCGACGTCCTGCCCGAATTGTCGCCTCCAACCCAGGCCAGCGTCCACGCGGCCGCCGAAGACGCCATGTCTCCAACGCCCGAAATATCGGCTGCCGCAGCTGAAGATTTCCTTTCCATCCGCCCGCAGCCAAGCGGTTTCGCAGCCAAGGGCCGCGCATCCATTCAGAAACCAGGAACCATATTCAATCAAGGCTCCCCCCAACCCTCCATGCCACGCACAGCCGAAAGCTCACGATACGGACGCGTCGTTCATCATGACGACCTGACCGACGAAATCCTCAGTGAGGACAGACTCTGCATCGCCTTTTGACGCGCTGGGCTGGCGAGACGGGCAAAAAGGGTGCATCGCCGCGCGTTCAAACGCCTGGGTATGCCTCCCAGGTAATCTGGCCACGCCGGATGGGCATCCTCTGCGAGGCGCGCTCACAGGGGTCGTTCGGCTGAGCAGGACGTTTGCCGCTTTTCAGATAGCGCGCTGTGAGGCGACACGGTTTTTCCATCCAGCGGCCATGGATGGCGGACGTCTGACCCATGCCAGCGCTTGCCGGGAAACGCTGGAAGCCCTTCATGATGGGCGCCGTCCGAAAGAGATGCTTGTGCACCGGAGCGAAATTATCCCGGGAGCGCTTGCAACGTTCGGCGTTATCGGCGCCGGCGGCCTGCTCGGCCATGCCCTCTATCAGTACTGCCGCAGCCGCCCGCACCGGGGCTCGTCGCCCCACGAACCGCGTCTCATCTGGCCTCGCCTCATACGCCCCTCACAGCGCCAGCGCAGCTTCCATGCCCCGTGCGGGGGAAATGGGCGCGGAGTGCGTCGGTTCGCGCAGCCCCATCGATGACGAAATCACGGAAGAGATACTCCGCTTCGGTTTCTGACGCGATGAATCGCGTCCGTCAGCCGGCGGCGAAAACCCGCTGGTGCACGGCGCAACGCCGATCCTCGACGTCGGCGTGTGGGAGCACTCCTATTACATCGACTATCGCAACCGTCGCGCCGACTATCTGAAAGCTTTCGTCGAAAACCTCGTGAACCGGGAATACGTCGAAGAGCTGTTCAACGCGGCGAAAGCTGACAGGCGCCGCACGGCGGGGACATCCCTCACGGCGAGACAGAAACGGTCGCTCCAGCGACCGTTTTTTATGCCCGAAGCCAGAAAGCGCGATGAGCGGGCATGATGCGAACGGGATGCCCCAGCGTCGCATACAGGCATATCCGGGCGGGCCCGGAGCCAAGCCTGCCTACGCCAGGATTTCAGGCCAGACGACCTTAACAACTCGCAATACGCAACAAGCAATCGGATTACAATCCATGCCACACCGCCCCCTGCCAGCAAAGGTCGCCGGACGCATGGGCAGAAATACTCCAGTCATCGCCGAAATTGTCGGGCTGGTTCTTCTGGTAGGAGGAGCAGGCCTCGGCCTCTATTTCCTGAACCGCCGTAGCGGCAGGGGAGCGCCATACACTGGCCTTTAGGCTCCATGTCGTCTATTCAATACTTATAAAAATAAAAGGAAATAACGATGGGATACTCAAATGATAAAATTCACGATCTCGGATATTTCATGTTGGGAACACTAACAGGATTCATGTTCGGCGCCATAATTGGCATGGGAGCGCATTGGCTTTGGTTCAAGAACAACCGGGCGTTAGCGCGGCGACGATTAGGTGCAGACGCGACCCGTGGGGAGGGCGTCGAGATGGCGCGGCACGGTCCACCCGCAAACCGACGATCAACCAGGTCAAGGGGGAGACTGGCGGAAAGCCAGGCCGGAACCGGGGAGATCGAACTCCTTGAATGGGACCGCGAGCGTTACGCGCGTGCATCAGCTCTCACGCCAGGCCCCACAGACCGGCCCGTGCATCGGGTCCAATCCGATGAATCCGCCTCCCCCAACCTCAGGCAAAGCGATACAGGAGAGATTCTGGAAGCGGGCGCCGGCAGCCCCATCCCCTCCACCAGCGCCGCCATCACCGGTGAGCGTTCAGACCTGACGCAGAACTTATCGCCTCACCTGGAAGCGCCCCGGGCGGCAGGCCCGGCCTCCATGCCCCGCGCCCAAGACGTGCATGCAGGCCGCGTGTCCTACCGCCGCGGAGAGCGGGGATCGGACGGAATGATTGACCTGGGGCTGGATATGGTCTGAAGCCCGGCGGCAGCGAGCCGTTAAGCAATTCGCCTTATTGGGCTGACAGGATCAGGCCCCGATCCTGGCCTTCATGGGCGACCTTTACATGCTGCGCAAAATTCTTTCCTTCAGCGGTTTCACCCTGTTGTCCCGTCTCACCGGCTTTCTGCGCGACGTGATGATGGCGGCGGTGATGGGGGCCGGGCCGCTGATGGATGCGTTCGCCATCGCCTTCAAGCTCCCCAACCATTTTCGCGCCATCTTCGGCGAAGGCGCGTTCAACAGCGCCTTCGTGCCGGCCTATTCGCACGTGCGCGCCCAGGGCGGCGAGGCGGCGGCGCGCAGCTTCGCAGACCGGCTGTTCACCGGCATGCTGCTCGTCCAGCTGGTCGTGCTGGCGTTGGCGCTGGTTTTCATGGGGCAACTGGTCAGCCTGCTGGCGCCGGGTTTCACCGACGATCCCGCCCAGTTCGCCTTCACGGTGACGCTGACGCGCATCACCTTCCCCTACCTGCTGTTCATGACCCTGGTGACGCTGGTCACCGGCGAGCTGAATGCAACCGACCGCTACGCGGCGGGGGCTTTTGCCCCGGTGCTGCTCAATCTGGCGATGATCGGCGGCCTCGCCCTCGCCTTCCTGTTTCCCACCAGCGCCCACGCCGTCGCCTGGGCGGTGACGGTATCCGGCGCCCTGCAACTGGCGCTGGTGATGGCGGACGCGAAGCGCGCCGGCCTGTTGCCCCGGCTGCGCCGCTTTGTCTGGGACAGCCAGATGAGCCGGTTCTTCCGCACCCTGGGACCCGCGATCATCGGCTCGGCCGGCGTGCAGATCGCCATGTTCGCCGACACCATCATCGCCACATTGCTGCCCGCCGGCGCGGTGTCATCGATCTATTTCGCCGATCGCATTTACCAGTTGCCCATTGGCATCATCGGCATCGCCGTGGGCACGGTGATCATGACCGAGATGAGCCGTCGCCTCGCCGCCGGCGACGAGGCCGGCGCGCACCGGGCGCAGAACCGGGCCATGGCGCTGACCCTGGTGGCCGCCGCGCCCTTCGCCTGCGCCTTCCTGGTCATTCCCACGCTGATCATGGAAGCGCTGTTCGCGCGCGGCGCCTTCACGGCGGCGAACGCGGCGGCCGCCGGCCAGGTGCTGGCCGCCTACGCCGTGGGCTTGCCGGCAATCGTGCTGATTCGCTCCGCCGTCTCCAGCTTCTATGGCCGGCGGGACACCATGACGCCGCTGATCGCCTCGCTGACGGCGGTGGCGGTGAACGTCGTGCTGAAGATCCTGCTCACCAGCCATTTCGGCGCGCCCGGGCTGGCGATGGCCACCAGCGTCGGCGCATGGGTCAACCTGGGCCTGCTCGTGCTGCTGGCCAGCCGGCGCGGCTGGATGGGCGCGGATTCATATTTCATCAAAACCGTGATTTGCGTCGCCCTCGCCACCCTGGCGCTCGCCGTCGCCGCATGGGCGCTGGAGCCGCACGCCGCCCGGGTGGCCGAACTGGCCCCGCGCTGGCGCAAGGAAACCCATCTGGGGCTGCTGGGGGCCGCCGGAGCCGTGATTTACGCCGGCGCGCTGCTGACGGCGCTGCGCCTCTCCGGCGTGCGGTTCCGCGGCTTGCGGTAAAAGGGCCAGCGGTAACGGGAGTTGCCCTGAAGGGACGGCGCGCGCAGCCCGCGCCGCCACAGCCCCCTGCGCGCCGGATGGCTATTCCGGCTTGGGCAGGCGGTTGGCCTGGCTGAGGGCGACCTTCCAGCCGCCCTTGTCACGCACATACAGGGTGAGCCACTGGAATGCGTCGCCCTTGCCCTTGCGCCGGCTGTCCCTGATGACGCTGACGCCGCTCAGCACGGCCGTGTCCGGGCTGAAAGTCTCCACAAGCGCCTGATCGGTGGACGCCAGTTCGACGCCATTCTGGCCGGACAGCAGCAGATCAATCCGCTCATTCTTTGTCTCGGCCCGGCCGGTTTCGCGCAGATGGGTGAAGCGGTCGTGATACATCGCCTCCAGGGCGGCCCGATCCTTGCGGGCGATGGCGTCCTTCATCCTGCGGCGCAAATCGAGAATCTGGTCGGCGACGCGCGCCTCCTTCGGCGCGTCCGGCGCGCCGTCCTTGCTGGCGGCGGGGCCGACGGGCGCGCCGGAGGTCCCGGCCGGCGGCGGGACGGCGGGCGCCGGCGGCTTCGACTCCGCCGCCGCGCCCATCGTCGTCATGCCCGCCGTCGCGGCCAGCACCGCCGCCAGCATCAGGCCCAGGACAGGCCTCTGCCCATTCCGTACAATCATGCGTTCCTCATCCCTGTCTGTTGTTTTTATCGTCCGTTCAGCCCGAAAGCGCCGCGAGAATGCGCGCCCAGCTGCGCGAGCCCTTGTGGAAGCTGGTCAGATCATATTTCTCGTTCGGCGAGTGGATGCGATCGTCATCAAGACCGAACCCCACCAGCAGGGTGTCCACGCCAAGCAGGCGGCGGAAATCGCCGACAATCGGGATGGAGCCGCCGGAACCGATGGTCACCGCCGGACGTCCCCATTCGTCAGCCAGGGCGGCGGCGGCTTTTTTCAGATCAGGCAGATCGAAGGGCAGCGCAATGGCCCGGCTGGCGCCATGATCACCGAACGTCGCCGTGCAGTCGGCCGGCAACATGGATTTCACATAGGCGCGAAAACTGTCGCGCACCTTCTGCGGGTCCTGATCGCCCACCAGGCGGAACGACAGCTTGGCCGTTGCCTCCGCCGCGATCACCGTCTTGGCGCCGGGGCCGGTGTAACCGCCGAAAATGCCGTTGACGTCGCAGGTCGGGCGCGACTGGATCTGCTCGATGACCATGCGGTCGCGCTCGCCCGCCGGCTCCGACAGACCCACCGGCCCGAGGAAGCGGGCGGCGTCGAGGCCAAGGCCGCGCCACTGCGCCAGCACCTCCGGCGGCGTTTCGGGCACGCCGTCATAGAAGCCGGGCAGCGTCACCCGGCCGGCGTCATCGTGCAGGCCGGCGATGATGCGCGACAGCACGCGGATGGGGTTCTGCGCCGCGCCGCCAAACAGGCCGGAGTGCAGGTCGCGATCCGCCGCGCGGATGGTGACTTCCTCATAGACAAGGCCACGCAGGCCAACGGTAATCGCCGGCGTATGGACGTCCCACATGCTGGTGTCGCAGACCAGGGCCACGTCCGCCCCCAGTTCGGCGCGATGGGCGTCGACGAAGGCAGGGGTGTTCTTCGAGCCGACCTCCTCCTCGCCCTCGACCATGATGGTGACGTCCACCGGCAGTTCGCCATGCACCGCGCGCCAGGCGCGGCAAGCCTCGACAAAGGTCATCACCTGGCCCTTGTCGTCGGCGGCGCCACGGGCGACGATCGCCCGGCGACCATCGGCCAGGGTGACGATCCGCGGCTCGAACGGCGGGCTTTCCCACAGTTCCAGCGGCTCCGGCGGCTGCACGTCATAATGACCGTAGAACAGCACGCGCGGCTTGCCGGTGTCCGGGGTTTTCGCCAGTACGATGGGGTGGCCGGGGGTGTCGCGCACCTGGGCGGCGAAGCCCAGGGGCTCCAGGGCGCCGCGCAGCCAGTCCGCCGCCGCGCGGCAGTCCGGGGCATGGGCCGGATCGGTGGAGATCGACGGAATGCGCAGCCAGGAGGACAGCCGTTGCAGGGACGCCTCCAGATCGGCGTCGAGGTGCGCGAGAACGGCGTCGAGCCGGTCGTTGTCGTCAGCCATGAAAATCTCCTGCGCCGGGCGATGTCCGGTCGCCTGAACCGGGATTTGCCCCGCCATGATTTACACACGTTATAGGACGGGTTTCCCTGCCCCGCCATGCCAGCACCGGCTGCGGGCATCCACAAATGGCTGCCGACGCTGACGGGAAGGCGCGGCGTGACGTGAACCGGCGGGACAAGCCCGGCGTGACGCGCTGGCGTAACGCCCGGCCTGAGGTTGGACACCGGCGAACGGCTCCGATGCCGGAAGCGAGCCGCCGGGCAGGGCGTGACTGGCAGGCCATGACGGGGCGGAGAGACATCGGCCTTCCCGTCCCGCGCCAGAACCTGGTGACGTGCGCCCTCAGGAAGAGCATCGTCGACGGGCCGCCGCGTCCCCCAGTTAGGGACGGCTCAGCGCTTGCCGATGCCAAAAACCCCCTTGAGGATGGCGTTGCCGATTTTCGTGCCGATGGTGCGGGCGGCGGATGAGGCGGCGTTGGTGATCACCTTTTCCGTCAGGCTCTGGCCGCGCCGGCCCTTGCCGGAGCCACCGCCCAGCACGCCGCCGAGCATGCTGTCCAGCAGGCCGCCAGATGCGCCGCCCTCCTCTGCGTCTGGCGCGGCGGCGCCGTCCAGCTCGGCGATGCGGTCCCTGGCGCTCTTGCGCGGCTGCGCGGCGAAATGCTCCGGCCGGAACGGGCTGGCGGCGATGACCGCCTGACGCTCCTGCGGCGAGATGGCGCCGACGCGGGCCGATGGCGGCGCGATCAGCGTGCGCTCGACCATGGACGGCGTGCCCTTGCCTTCCAGCACCGAAACCAGCGCCTCGCCCACCGCCAGCTCGGTGATGACCTTCGCCGCATCGAAAGCCGGGTTCTGGCGGAAGGTGTCGGCGGCGGAGCGGACCGCTTTCTGGTCGCGCGGGGTGAAGGCGCGCAGGGCGTGCTGGACGCGATTGCCAAGCTGGGCCAGCACCGTTTCCGGCACGTCCAGCGGGTTCTGGGTGACGAAATACACGCCAACGCCCTTGGAGCGGATCAGCCGCACTACCCGCTCGATCTGGTCGAGCAGCGCCTTCGGCGCGTCGGAGAACAGCAGGTGCGCTTCATCGAAAAAGAAGGCCAGCTTCGGCTTGTCCGGATCGCCGATCTCCGGCAGCGCGTCGAACAGCGAGGTCAGCAGCCAGAGCAGGAAAGTGGCGTAGAGCCGCGGGCTGTTCATCAATCTGTCGGCGGCGAGAATATTGATGACGCCGCGGCCGCTGGCCGGATCGACCCGCAACAGGTCGCTGATGTCCATGCCCGGCGCGCCAAAAAACTGGTCCGCGCCCTGGTTTTCCAGCACCAGCAACTGGCGCTGGATGGCGCCCACCGACTGGCTGGCCACGTTACCGTAGGTCGCGGCCAGGGTTTTGGCGTTCTGGCCCACATAAACCAGCAGGGCGCGCAGGTCGGCGAGATCGATCAGGGGGATCTGCTGCTCCTGCGCCACACGGAAGGCGATGTTGAGCACGCCCTCCTGGGTGTCGTTCAGTTCGAGCAGCCGGGCGACCAGCAGCGGCCCCATGTCGGACACGGAGGCGCGCACCGGGTGTCCCTGAACGCCAAAGAGATCCCAGAACACCACCGGGAACTGCTCGGCGACATAAGGGAAGCCGAATTCCTCAGCCCGTTTGACAAAGGCCGGCTGGGCGTCGCCCTTCTGGGAAACCCCCGACAGATCGCCCTTGATGTCGGCGGCGAACACGGCGACCCCGGCGCGGGACAGACCCTCGGCCAGCACCTGCAGGGTGACGGTCTTGCCCGTGCCCGTGGCGCCGGCCACCAGACCATGCCGGTTGGCGAGGCGCAGCGACAGGGATTGCGGTTCCGGATCGGGGCCATTGCTGAGGCCGATCAGAACATAGCCATCGTCTGCCATTGCGTCTCCCCGATTCAGTTTTCACCCGGCTTTATATAACAGCAGCGGCGAACCGGCGCCAAAGGCGCGCGCCGCCGCCCTTCAGGGAGCAACGGGCGGTCTGCGGGAAGGTCGCGTCGCCCGGTTATTTCGCCGCCCCAACTGCTTTCATTTGAACAAACGCTTGAACACCTGGCGCATCATGGCCTAAACCGGCGCGGCTCCCATGGGGTGGCGACGGCGTCATCGCTTTGTGTTTGACGACCTCCCCTATGGAGACTAGAGCGTTTCTGGATTGGGCGGGGCCGGGGCGTATTCCGGCCTGAAGGCCCGATCATCAGGAAATCGTTCCGGTTTGTGGCTCCGGCCCCAGGCTCCGGCGTTGACGGCAAGACCGTCGGACGGGAGCGGCGGGATGGGGCCAGGCCGGTCCAGAAGACAACTGAACGGGACGACGCGCGCCGCTCTGGCGACGCCGTTCCCCAGATCACGAAAGCCGGCCTGCTCCCATGGACGATACGTGTCTTGCCCCCGCTTTTCCGGAATTCTCCAGGGATGACTGGCGAAAGCTCGTCGACAAGGTGCTGAAGGGCGCCGACTTCGAGAAGAAGCTGGTGACGCGGGCCAGCGAAGGCATCGCCATCCAGCCGCTCTACGACAAGGCCGCCGGCGACGTTCCCCGCGCCGTGCGCGCCGAGCCTGGCGCCTGGGCCGTCACCCAGCTTGTCGACCATCCGGCTCCGGCCGAGGCCAACCATCTGGCCCTCGTCGATCTGGACGGCGGCGCCAGCGGCCTCGCCCTGCGCTTCGCCGGCGCGCCGGCGGCGCGCGGCGCCGGCGTGGCCATCAACACGCTGGCTGATCTGGAACAGACCCTCGACAAGGTCATGCTCGACCTTATCCCCCTGCGGATCGAGGCGGCGCCCTGGCTCAGCCGTCACACCGCCGCCCTGGCGGCGGCGCTCGTCGACGCCCGCAAGCTGAAGCCGGCCGACGTGAACATTGATTTCGGCCTTGATCCTGTCGGCGACATCGTCCGCACCGGGGCCTCGCCGCTGCCGGTTGACGCCCAGCTCGACCGTCTCGCCGACACGGTGCGCGATCTGGCCGCGCGCGGCTATCGCCGCACGCTGGTGCGCGTCGACGCCCGCCCGGTGCATGAGGCCGGCGGCTCGCAGGTCGAGGAACTGGCCTACGCCCTGGCGACCGGCGTGTACTACCTGCGCGCCCTCACCGACCGCGGCCAGTCGATCGAGGCGGCGCGCGACGCCATCGCCATGCTGCTGCCGGCCGACGCCGACCAGTTCATGACCCTCGCCAAGTTCCGCGCCGTGCGCCTGCTGTGGGCCCGGGTGCAGGAGCTGTGCGGGCTGGAGCCGAAGCCGCTGCATGTCTCGGCCGAAACCTCCTGGCGCATGACCACCCGCCGGGACCCGTGGGTGAACATGCTGCGCGTGACGGAAGCAGTGTTCGCCGCCGGCGTCGGCGGCGCCGACAACGTCACGGTGCTGCCGTTGACCGCCGCGCTTGGCCTGGCCGACGAGTTCGCCCGCCGTCAGGCGCGCAACACCCAGCTGATCCTGCTGGAAGAATCGAACCTGTGGCGCGTCGCCGACCCGGCGGCCGGGGCTGGCGGCGTTGAGCAGCTGACCCGTGAGCTGTGCGCTTTGGCCTGGGCCCAGTTCCAGAAGATCGAAGCCGCCGGCGGCGTGATTGAGGCGCTGAAGAGCGGTCTGATCCAGGGCGAGATCGCCCGGGTGCGCTCCGCCCGCGAAAAGCAGATCGCCCGTCGCCAGCTGCCGCTCACCGGCGCCAGCGAATTTCCGAACATCCATGAGGCGCCGGTTGAGGTGCTGAACCCGGCGGCGCCCGCGCCGCTGCCCGGCGACGCCCGTCGCATGGACGTGTCGGCGACGTTCGAGGAGCTGGTCGATCAGGCCCGCGCCGGCGCCGGCCTGCCGGAGAACCTGGCCCGCGTCGCCTCCCCCATCGCGGAAGCCTTGCCCGTTCACCGCGACGCGGAAGCCTTCGAGGCCCTGCGCGACCGCGCCGACGCCGTGCTTGCCGAAAGGGGGGCGCGTCCGAAGGTGTTCCTGGCCAATCTCGGCCCAATCGCCGCCTTCACCGCCCGCGCCACCTTCGCCAAGAACTTCTTTGAAGCGGCTGGCGTCGAGGCGCTTGGCAATGACGGCTTCCCGTCGCTGGACGCCATGACCGCGGCGTTCCGCGCCTCTGGCGCCCGCATTGCCTGCCTGTGCTCCTCGGATGCTGTTTACGACGAGCAGGCCGCCGCCGCCGCCAGGGCGCTTGCCGCCGCCGGCGCCGGGACCATCTATCTCGCAGGACGTCCGTCCGCGGAGCTGGAGGCGGCGCTGAAGGACGCGGGCGTCACCCGCTTCGCCTACATGGGCGCTGACCTGATCGCCGTGCTTTCCGAGGCCGTCGACCTCGCCTGAAGCCATATCCCCTGACGGCGGCCAGCGCCGCCGTCAACGAGCATGCGTCAGGGCGAAAATCGCCTGATACGGCGGCGGGTTGAGCCGCCCAGGGCTCCGGCGCTACAATGTCATCATGAGAACGCCCATGCAGCGCGACCGCAGCGCGGGGGGCGTTTCTGGCAGATCGAGAAGTGGCCAGTCACATGACCAGGATTCCAGACTTTACGTCCATCAGCTGGGAAGCGCCGCACGTCGCGGCTCCCGCCGCCTCAGGCGAACCGTGGACCACGCCGGAAGGCATCGACGTCAAGTCGGTCTACACCGCCGCTGACCGCGACGATCTGGCCTTCGTCGACACGCTGCCGGGTCTCGCGCCATTTGTGCGCGGCCCCTACCCGACCATGTACGTCAACCAGCCGTGGACGGTGCGCCAGTACGCCGGCTTCTCCACGGCCGAAGACTCCAACGCCTTCTACCGCCGCAACCTGGCCGCCGGCCAGAAGGGCCTGTCGGTCGCCTTCGACCTGGCCACGCACCGCGGCTATGACAGCGACCATCCGCGCGTCTCCGGCGACGTCGGCATGGCGGGCGTCGCCATCGACTCCATCTACGACATGCGCACCCTGTTCAGCGGCATCCCGCTCGACCAGATGTCCGTGTCGATGACCATGAACGGCGCGGTGCTGCCGATCCTTGCGCTCTATGTCGTCGCCGCCGAGGAGCAGGGCGTGACCCCCGACAAGCTGGCGGGCACGATCCAGAACGACATCCTCAAGGAGTTCATGGTCCGCAACACCTACATCTATCCGCCAGCGCCCTCGATGCGGATCATCGGCGACATTTTCGCCTACACCTCGGCCAACATGCCGAAGTTCAACTCGATCTCGATCTCCGGCTACCACATGCAGGAAGCCGGCGCGACGCAGGACCTGGAGCTGGCCTACACGCTGGCTGACGGCGTCGAATACATCCGCGCCGGCCTCGCCGCCGGCCTGACCGTCGACCAGTTCGCGCCGCGCCTGTCGTTCTTCTGGGCCATCGGCATGAACTTCTTCATGGAAGTGGCCAAGCTGCGCGCCGCGCGCCTGCTGTGGGCCCGCCTGGTGAAGGAGTTCGGTCCCAAGAACGACAAGTCGCTGCCGCTGCGCACCCACTCGCAGACCTCGGGCTGGTCGCTGACCGCGCAGGACGTGTTCAACAACGTCTCGCGCACCGCCATCGAGGCCATGGCCGCCACCCAGGGCCACACCCAGTCGCTGCACACCAACGCCCTCGACGAGGCGCTAGCGCTGCCCACCGACTTCTCGGCCCGCATCGCCCGCAACACCCAGCTGTTCCTGCAGCAGGAGAGCGGCACCACGAAGATCATCGATCCGTGGGGCGGCTCCTACTACGTCGAGCGTCTCACCGCCGAACTGGCGAAGAAGGCGTGGGAGCATATCGAGGAAGTCGAGAAGCTGGGCGGCATGGCCAAGGCCATCGAAGCCGGCATTCCGAAGCTGCGCATCGAGGAGGCCGCCGCCCGCACCCAGGCGCGCATCGACAGCGGCGCCCAGTCGGTGATCGGCGTCAACAAGTTCAAGCCCGAGAACGAGAAGCCGATCGACGTGCTGAAGGTGGACAATTCCGCCGTGCGCGCCGCGCAGCTCGACAAGCTGAAGCGCCTGAAGGCCGAGCGCAACCAGGCCGAGGTCGACGCCACGCTCAAGGCGCTTGAGGACGGCGCGCGCGGCAACGGCAACCTTCTGGCGCTGGCCATCGACGCCGCCCGCGCCAAGGCCACCGTTGGCGAAATCTCGCTGGCTCTGGAGAATGTCTTCGGCCGCCACCAGGCGGAGATCCGCTCGATCTCGGGCGTCTACAAGCGGGAGGCCGCCGCCATGAGCGAAGTGCAGCGCGTGCAGGACCTGGTCGAAACCTTCCAGGAGGAGGACGGCCGCCGTCCGCGCATCCTGGTGGCCAAGATGGGCCAGGATGGCCACGATCGCGGCCAGAAGGTCATCGCCTCGGCCTTCGCCGACCTCGGCTTCGACGTGGACATCGGACCGCTGTTCGCCACGCCGGACGAGGCCGCCCGCCAGGCGATCGAGAACGACGTGCACATCGTCGGCGTGTCGTCGCTGGCGGCCGGCCACCTGACGCTGGTGCCGGAGCTGAAGGCGGCGCTTACCGCCCAGGGCCGCCCGGACATCATGATCGTGGTGGGCGGCGTGATCCCGCCGCAGGACTTCGACGCCCTGTACAAGGCGGGCGCCTCGGCCATCTTCCCACCCGGCACGGTGATCGCCGTGGCCGCCGAGAAGCTGCTCAACGAACTGCGCCAGCGCCTCGGTTACCTGCCCGGCAAGGCAGCCGAATAAACAGGGGGGCATCCCCTTGCCGTCACGCCGCGCCTTCTGCCGGAGGCGCGGCGTTTGCCATGGTGGCGATGATCAGTGGCCGGCGCAGAAACTGATTCCGGATTTCTGGCGAAGCCGCTGGTGATTCATCGGTTTTCCGGCGGGCCGACGCGGCGGGCCGCCAGGCCGCCTCCCGCCAGATTGATTCAGGAAGCAGACGCAAATATCTGGTTTTACGGTAATTTTCACCTCATCCCGGATGCGCGGCGGCGCGTCATCATATGGTCATGGTGAGGTCGGAAACCTCGCGGCGGCTTGCGGAATATTATCCGCACAAAGTGGGCCGCTGATCTGGAGCAAACCGGGGTTGAAGGCGCGCATGCTGGACCGGCGCTTTGCTCCACTTCTTTGAATTCACGCATATTTCCTGCGCATGGCGGCCGCCTCCGCGCCGGGGAATGCTGGCGGGCGCCGGGATGACGTGGATCCCGGCCCAGGGGCCAACGACAGGGACATGATGCAGATGAGCACCGGCATCGGAAACGCAGGCAGCGGAACAGAGAGCGCCGCCGTCAGGGAGCCCGCGCGCACAACCGCCCGCCATTCCGCCGCCGGCGTGCGGGCGGTGCGGCCGGCGCGGCTGCCGGGGACGCTGACCATCCTGCGCACCATGATCCGCAACCCGATTGAGGGCTGGCCGCCGGAGGTGTATGAGGCGCCGCTGCTGCGCTCCTCGCAGGTGGGGCGGCCGTGCCTGTTCGTCATGGCGCCGGAACTGGTGCACGAGGCGCTGGTCGAGAAAGCCGACATTTTCGTCAAGGACAATGTCATGCGCCGCACCCTCGGGCCGGCGCTTGGCGAGGGCATCCTCACCGCCAACGGCGCGCACTGGCGCTGGCAGCGGCGCCTCGCCGCGCCGGTGTTCCGCCACGACCGGGTGATGGGCATGGTTCCCGCGATGATCCGCGCCGCCGAAGCGACGGCGGAGCGCTGGGCCAGCCAACAGGGCCAGCGCGTCGACGTCGCCCACGAAATGATGCGGACGACCTTCGACGTCATCGCCGACACCATGCTCTCCGGCGCGCCGGACATGGATGTGGAGCGGGTGGCCGAGGCCATCACCGATTCACTGGACAGCATCGGCTGGCCGCTGGCGCTGTCACTGCTGGGGGCGCCCAAATGGATGCCTTATCCCGGCAGCCGCAAGGCCGCCGCCGGGCGGGCCTATCTGCGCGGCTGCATGCAGGCGGCGATTGACGCCCGCCGCGCAGCCGGGGCGACGGACGGCGCCGATCTCACCAGCCTGATGCTGGACGCCTCCGACCCGGAAACCGGCCAGACGATGAGCGACGAGCAGATTATCGACAACCTGCTCACCTTCATCGCCGCCGGGCATGAAACCACCGCCCTGGCGCTCACCTGGTCATTCTGGCTGCTCAGCCAGTATCCCAAGGCGGCGGCCCGGCTGCGCGCCGAGGTCGAGGCCGTGGCGCCGCACGGCGTGACGCCAGAGAACATCGACCAGCTGGTTTTCACCCGCCAGGTGCTGCAGGAGGCCATGCGGCTGTTCCCGCCCGCCGCCGTCATCGTGCGCTCGGCCACGGAAGACACCACGCTGGGCGCCGAGCCGGTGCGCAAGGGCGAGGCGCTGATCTTCCCGATTCACGCCATCCACCGGCACCGGACGCTGTGGGAGCAGCCGGACGCCTTCAACCCGGACCATTTCACGCCAGAAGCGGTGAAAGCGCGGCCCCGCCATGCGTTCATGCCGTTTGGCGGCGGGCCGCGCATCTGCATCGGCATGATGTTCGCCATCCTGGAGGGCGTCGCCATTCTGGCCACCCTCGCCCGCCGGTTCGCGCCCGAACCGGAAATTCCGATGACGCCGGAGCCGCAGTTGCGCATCACCCTGCGCCCGCGCGGCGGCATGCCGATGCGGCTGAAGCCGGCCGGCGAAGCGGGGGCCTGACGGTCCTCCAACGCCAGAAAGGGCGCGGATCATCCCCGCCCTGCCCTCGCCAGAGGCCTCAACGCCTGATGGTTTCACCCGAGGCGACATCCAGCACCGAACCGTCCTTCAGGTTGATGCGGTAGACTTCGCGGGTAACATTGCCGGCGAAGCCCAGTTCAACGATCGACATGGTCCTGAAGGTTGCCGGCACGCCCCCGGGGAGGATGGCGTTGAAGTGGGCGGCGAGGTCGTCCATGGCCGCGCTGATCGCCGGGGTGAAGGGCCTGGTGCTATAGACCAGCGTGTTGTGCGGGTTGTGGGCGCGGACCTCCTTGCCGTCCTTCACGACGTTGACGCCGCTGACGCCCATGGTGCGCACCAGCTCCCTGCCCGCCTCACCCATCCTGGCGTGGACCGGGCCGGTGACCCGCGGCAGCGGGCCATCGCGCAGTGGCGCCAGGGCCGCGGCGGCCGCCGTGTTGTACGACATCAGGGTTTCGTAGCCGTCGCCCTGCTTCACCACACCCAGGTCCAGCCACCAGGGACTGCCGGCGCCTTTGGCCGCCTCGGTCGTATGGAATTTTCTCAGTTGCACCTGCACGGGGCCTGGCGATTTCGGCAGGGCGGCCAGCATGCGGGCCGGCGTTTGTTCATCCGGGTTGTGGATGTGGACCACGGTGACGTGGGGAATATTGGCGCGGATGGCTTCCGTCTCCAGCCCCAGCGCCAGCAACTGCTCCTTCAGGGGGCCGGCGACGGTGGCGTTGAGCTTGCCGACCACGTCTTCTGGCAGCGTAAACACCAGCCCCCATGTGCGGATATGCGGGCGGAAGGCTTCCTGCCCAATGGCGCTGTTGTCGATCTGCGGCGCTCCCCTGTCCGCGGCGGCGGCGGGCGTGACCGCAAGGCCGGCCGCCATGACCATGGCCAGCGCGGGCGCGCTCCAGAATCGCGCCCATGGCCCTGCAGCGCTCCAGCCTGCAAACCTGTTCAGCATGTTCCCCATCCCTTGTTGGCGGCGAAGCGTTTTCGCCAGCCGGCAGAGGAAGCACGCTCTTGCGAAGGCCAGATGACGCTGGCCGTCCGCCGCCCTGCAACAAATCTGTGACCTGGCTGCGCGACAATGGCGTTGATTCAACCGCATGAGGACCAGGGCGCACGATGGGCAGGGCATTCGGAACAAACGCGACGCATATGGTTGCGGCGGCGCTCGCCGGCTTCGGCTGGCTGACCGCGCCGGCCGCCGGCGAAACGCCGGTGGCCCAGGCCGGCGACAGCTACTTCCAGGCGGCGCGGCAGGATTTGCAGGCCATTCTCGCGCGCAAGCCGGTGCTGGGCCGCGCCCGCAACGTCATCCTGTTCATTGGCGACGGCATGTCCGTTCCCACGGTGACGGCCTCGCGCATTCTGGAGGGACAGCGGCGCGGCGTTGACGGTGAGAGCAACTGGCTCACCTTCGAGCGCCAGCTGCCGAATGTGGCGCTGTCCAAAACCTGGACCCATGACGCCCAGGTGGCGGATTCCGCCCCCACCGCCACGGCGCTGGTGGCCGGCGTCAAGTCGGTGAACGGCGCGCTCGGCGTCACCCAACAGGTTCGCCGCGGCGATTGCGACAGCCAGAAGGCGGCGGCCGTCACCACCCTCTTCGAGCTGGCGGAACAGGACGGGCGCGCCACCGGCGTCGTCTCCACGGCCCGCCTGACCCATGCGACGCCGGCCGCCGCATACGCCAAATCGGCCGACCGCGACTGGGAGAACGATGCGGCCATTCCGGCGGCGGAGAAGGCCAAAGGTTGCAAGGATATCGCCGCGCAGATGATCGAATGGCCGGCCGGCGACGGCTTCGAGGTGATGTTGGGCGGAGGCCGCGCCAACTTCCTGCCGAAGGCAACGCCGGACCCGGAGGACCCAAAACGCGCAGGCGCGCGCGCCGACGGCCGCGATCTGGTTGAGGAATGGCGGCGCAGGCGCAATGACGCGGTTTATGTCTGGAACCAGGCCCAGTTCGACGCGGTCGATCCCGCCCACACCGGACGGCTGCTCGGCCTGTTCCAGCCCAGCCACATGCAATATGAGGTCGACCGGGCGAAGGACCGGGCCGGCGAGCCATCGCTGGCCGAGATGACCGGCAAGGCCATCGACATCCTGTCAAAGAACGACAAGGGCTTCGTGCTGATGGTCGAAGCCGGCCGCATCGATCACGCCCACCACGCCGGCAACGCCTGGCGGGCGCTGACCGACACCATTGCCCTGGACGCGGCGGTGAAGACGGCGCTGGACAGGGTGAACCTCAACGACACCCTGGTGGTGGTCACCGCCGACCACAGCCATGTGTTCACCATGGCCGGCTACCCGCCGCGCGGCAATCCGGTGATGGGCCTGGCCGGCAAGGGCGCTGACGGCAAGCCATACAGCACGCTGGGCTACATGAACGGCCCGGGCTCCAGCCAGCCGGCGGCGCGCGAGGAACTGGATGGCGGCAAGGCCAGCGATCCCGAACACAGGCAGCAGGCGCTGGTTCCGCTGCCATCAGAAACCCATGGCGGGGACGACGTGGCGATCTACGCCGGCGGCCCGTGGGCGCACCTGTTCCAGGGCGTGATGGAGCAGAACGTGATCTTCCACATCATGGCCCATGCGTCGGGCCTTGGCCGGGAAAAGGCCCAGGCCCAGCCCCAGGCGCAAGACCCCGCCCAGGCGCAAGACCCGGCGCAGGCGCAAACCCCGGCGCAGACGCAAGACCCGGCGCAGGCGCCGGGCCAGACAAAGGCCGGGAAACCGTCAGGAAAGTAAGCGCGCCGGCCGCCCCGCGATCAATGCCGGATGTCGATCCCGGGGCGTGAGCTGCGCGTCAATCCTGGGCTCTTGCGCCGCGATCAATGGCGCGGCGCACCACAGCGCGCACGTCCTTGTTGGACAGGAACACGTCGTGACCGATGACGCCCCAGCCATAATCCGAGGCGTCCACCACCTTGACGCCCAGCGGCTCCAGCTGGGCGCGGACCGAGGCGCCCACCCGCGACACACCGCCAGCGAGCTGGCCGGAAACCGCCAGCGCCCGGTCCTTCGTGGAGCCGATCACCGTGATGTGCGAGGCCAGCGGCCCGATGCGCTTCAGCGAGGTGGCGAACAGGTCCACGTCAATATCCGGCGCCGCCAGCACGATGGCGCCGATGCGCGCCGCCAGATCGGTGGAGCCGCTGAGCGCCCAGAGCTGGCGCAGGGTTTCCAGGGTCAGCAGCGCGCCCATGGAATGGGCGATGATATTAAGCTTGCCGCCAGCTGGATTGCGGCCCAGGGCCTCGAACACGTCCTGCAGGGCGTCGCGCGACCACATGGCGCTCTCGCGATCGTAGCCATAGTCAATCAGCGCGTCTTTCGACGGCCAGGAGAAGGCGACGGTCTGCCCCTCGAAATCAATGCCGCTGGCCAGCTCATGGGCGTCCAGAACGCTGGTTTCGAATGAGGTCTTGTAACCGTGGACGTAGAACAGCAGGTCCTGGCCAGCGACCGCGCCGACGAGGGTCGCCACCGGATCGTTCGGCCCCAGCCCCTCGACGCGCAGCAGGCTCCAGCGGCCGGTGACGGTGGAGACCGCCTTGCCCAGCAGGGATTTGCCGCCGTCCTTCAGCACCGCACGGACGACACGGGTGCCGCCGGAGCGCTGCCAGCTGAACCAGGGGCGCTCCTCCGCGCCCTCAACAGGCTTGCGGTTGGTCACCACATAAACGTCGGCGTCACCCTCCGCCGCCAGGGCGGGACGGGCGGCAAGGCCGGCCAGAACGGCGCCGCCGGCAAGGGCAAACAGGTTGCGGCGGCTCACGCCGGGCGCGCCGGAGCCGAAGCCGGACGCCGCCCCGCCCGGACGTAATGCAGGTTCCAGGCGCGACGCGGCGTCCGCTTCGCCCGAAAATGCTTTCATGAATGGCGTATCGGTCATGACTGTTCAGCGCAAATGAATCGGAAGCGGCGCACAAGGCGCCAGCATGTGGGCGCCATCATGGCGCCGCCGTCCGTCGAAGGTGATCTGACGGACTGGCCGGAATCGATTCACCGGGTTATGGCTTGCCCAGACGGAGCCGCCGCCCGCCAGGAACGGCGGTCCGCCTGCACCATTGCGACCGGATACGACGGGATGAGCGCGACCTGGCCGGTCCGGCGGCGCTCCAGACATCGTCCCGGTCAACGGATATTGCCGTCTCTGTGATTTGACGCGCCTGATCTCATGCAAGGCAGCGCCTTGCCGGAAAATGCCGCTGGAGCGAACATGACCGTCCCGATTTCCTCCCGTCCGCCGGCTCCCGACGTGGCGGCCCTGGCCGAGCGCCTGGTTGCTGGCGATCGCGCCGCGCTGGCCCGCGCCATCACGCTGGTGGAATCACGCCGGGAGGACCATCGCGCGGCGGCGCGCAAGCTGCTGCAGATGTTGACGCCGCGCACTGGCGGCTCCATCCGCCTTGGCGTCACCGGCGTGCCGGGCGTTGGCAAATCCACCACCATTGATGCGCTCGGCTCCAACCTCACGGCGGCTGGCCACAAGGTGGCGGTGCTGGCGGTGGACCCCTCCTCGACGCGCACCGGCGGCTCGATCCTTGGCGACAAGACCCGGATGGCGCGGCTGGCGGTCGATCCCAACGCCTTCGTGCGTCCCTCCCCCAGCGCCGGCACTTTGGGCGGCGTCGCCGCCAAGACCCGGGAAACCACGCTGTTGTGCGAGGCCGCCGGCTTCGACGTGGTGATCGTGGAAACCGTGGGCGTCGGCCAGTCGGAAACCACCGTCGCCGACCTCACCGATTTCTTCCTGGTGCTGATGCTGCCGGGCGCCGGCGACGAATTGCAGGGCATCAAGAAGGGCATCATCGAGATGGCCGACATGATCGCCGTCAACAAGGCGGATGGCGACGGCCTGAAGCGGGCCCGCGCCGCCGCCGCTGAATATCTGGCGGCGCTGCACATTCTGGCGCCGGCCTCGAAGGTCTGGTCGCCGCCGGTGGTCACCATCTCCGGGCTCGCCAACACTGGCCTCGACAAAATGTGGGAGAACGTGCTCGACCACCGCCGCAAACTGGACGCGGTGGGCGAGTTGCAGGCCAAGCGCCGCGCCCAGGAAGTGCGCTGGATGTGGACGCTGGTGGAAGAGCGGATGCACGCCCGCCTGCGGCGGGACCCGGCGGTGCGCGAACGCGTGCCGCAGATCGAAGCCGCCGTGCGCGCCGGCGAAACCACAGCCACGGTCGCCGCCGAGGAAATCTGCGAGTTGGCCGGGCTGGGCTGAGGCCTTCGGAAGCAACCCAAAAAGGGGCCTCGCGGGCCCCTTTTTCATATGCGTTTTTCGTATGGGGCGCTGGCGGAGCCTCAGAGCGGCGACGTCAGGTGGCCGCCGTCAACGGTGATCACCTCGCCGGTCATCCAGCTGGAGGCGTCGGTGGAGAGCAGCAGGATGGCGCCGTCGAGGTCGGCCTCCTTGCCCAGCCGGCGCATCGGCACGCGGCGGATCATCGCCTTGCCAGGCTCGGTTTCGAAGAAATCGCGGTTGAGATCGGTGAGGATGTAACCGGGCGCCAGCGCGTTGACGCGAATGCCATAGCGGGCCCACTCAAGCGCCAGCGCCTTCGTCATGTGGACGACAGCCGCCTTGGAGGCGGCGTAGGGCAGGATGGCCTGGGCGACGCGATAGCCGGTGATCGAGGCGATGTTGACGATGACGCCGCCGCGCTCCGCATCGCGCCAGCGCCGTCCCGCCTCGGCGCACACCAGCCAGGCGCCGCGCAGGTTGGTGTTGACCACCTCATCGAAATCGGCCGCCGACAGGTCCATGGCCAGCGCGGGCCGCGAGATGCCGGCGTTGTTGACCACCACATCGACTGGCCCCTGGGCGGCCTCGGCGGCGGCGAAGGCCTTTGCGACCGATTCCTCGCTGGTCACGTCGAGGGCGACGGCGTTCGCCCGCCCGCCATTGGCCTGCAGCTCAGCCACCAGTTCGGCCAGCTTGCCGGCGTTGCGGGCCGCCACGGTCACCACCGCGCCGCAGGAAGCGTAGAGCCGGGCGAAATGCGCGCCAAGGCCGCCCGAGGCGCCGGTGATGAAGACATGCTTGTTGCTGACGAGCGCGCCAAGGTCCATTGGTATTCCCCTTGAGATGTTCCCACGTGATGGCCCGAACCGGCCGGCCAGCCGTCACGCCTTGCAGATCCGCCGGCGCCGGAGAGCCAATGCAGGACCAGTGCGCTCCCATCGCAACGCCGGTCCGCCAGGTCAAGCTGGCGGGCTACACGATCCAGGTCAGCGACAGCAAGCCAACGTTTTGGGCCCGGGTGTGCTCAGGCGACTGGGAGCCCGGCGCCCTGGCCGCCATCAGCGCCCATGTGAAGCCGGAAACCTGGTTTCTTGATCTGGGCGCCTGGGTTGGGCCCACCACCTTGCTGGCGGCGCGGCTTGGCGCGCGCTGCATCGCCGTCGAGGCCGATCCACAGGCGTTGCGGGAGTTGCGCGGCAACCTCGCGTGCAATCCGGCGCTCGCCGCCCGAACAACGGTGATCGACCGGGCTGTCAGCCCGACGCCAGCGCCAGTCACCCTGGCCGCGCGGCGCAAGCCCGGCGACTCCATGTCCAGCGCCCTGCTGGCGGAGCAGACGGACGCCGGGCGCGTTCGCTGGCGCATCGACGCCATCACGCCGGCGCAACTGGCGGCGTCCGTTCCGGCTGAGGCCCCGCTTTTCATCAAGCTCGACATCGAAGGCGGCGAGTTCGCGCTGCTGCCGCATATGGCGCCATTGCTGCGACGGGGTGGGCCAACGCGCGTCCTCGCCTCCTTTCACCCCGGCGTTTTGCGGGAAACCGGGATCCCGGAGGACGAGATCCGCGCGCGGACGGCGCTGGCGCTGGCGCCATTCGCCGGCTGGCATGGCGAGGAGATCGATCCTTCCGCCGGAAAATCAGGCGATGGAGCCCCGCCGGACGCGCGGCTGATCGCCAGCGGCCAGCAGAGCGACAGCTGGATGTTCACGCGCCGGGACACTGGGCCGGACTGAGAATTGACGGAGGCCCTCCCGGCGCCGCCGGCTCTCCTCCCGGGCTCCCGGATTCCTGGACTCCCGGACTCCTGGGCTCCCGGGCGCCGCCAGTTTGACCACGCGGCACCTGCCATTGGGGAAAAGCGCCGGCGCCCGCCGCCTTCGCGCCGGAGTGACGCCTGGGCGTGACCCAGGCGGGTAACCGGGCAAGGCGCCCAGGCGCATATCGGCTCCTTTCCGCCGCATCTGGCGCGGCGGAGACTGGCGCGGCAGGGACTGGGCGCGGCGGAGACTGGGCGCGACGGAGACTGGCGCATTCGCCAGGGCGCGGCGGAACGCCAGTCCCAACTGCCCGATTAATGGGCGTTTTTCTCTCCACGCCCGACTTCATGCAAGGCGGCGGCCGCCTTGCGGGCAACAGGGGCCGGGCTGGCGCCGTTCCGCCCCGCATCGCCCGCCATGGCGGACCTGCCGCGCGGGGCGCCCAGCCCAATATTGCGGGCGAGGCGCGAACGCATCTCGGCGTAGTTCGGCGCCACCATCGGATAGTCCGGCGGCAGCCCCCATTTGGCCCGGTACGCCTCGGGCGAGAGCCCATATGCGGCGCGCAGATGCCGGGTCAGGGACCGGTAACGTTTGCCATTCTCGAAGCAGATGATGAAATCCGGCGAGATGCTCTTGCGGATCTGCGCGGCGGTCAGCGCCTGACGCGCCGGCTCCACGGCCTGGGGCTCACCGCCCGCGCCGGCCAGCGCCGCGTGCACGGATGCAATCAGCCCGTCGAGCTCCGCCGGGGGAACATTATGGTTGGAAAGATAAGCGCAAATAATCTTCGTGGCCAACCCACGAAGCTCAGCCTGCAATTCACTCATGGAACACCAAAAATATGTATAAAATAAAAGCTATGTATATGCCTGATGATTGACAATTATTCATGCGTTGTCAATCTGAAATCTCCATTTGTATAGTTCGACTGAACTCACGCCCGCCAAGTTGAACCATGTCGAGACGCCGTCCGGCCAACGCCTGTGTTGATGACCCCATGTAGACCCACCGCCCGGCGGGAAGTCAGGCCGACAAAACCTGAAACCCGGCCAAAAACCCGGCCCCGCCAGGAAAATCGACCGGCGCCTCAGAAAAAGATCGCCCCAGTCAGGCGCACCGTCAGAAACAGGGCGCAGGGACAGGGCGCGGTCAGACCGGCGATAGCCTCCAGACCATGCGTGCGCCAGCTTTTGTTTGGGTGCGACGGCGGGGCGCCACACCCGCTTCGTGGCGTTAACAATGCTGCCGGAAGGGGCCACATACAGCTTCGCGCTTCTGCTTTCAGCGCCGCGTCGCCCGGACGAAATAGCACGCGAGGGGCTCCGGCGCCACAGAAGGCGCGACGCCGGCTCCGTCCCGGCGACGGGCCGGAATGACCCTGCCCCGACCATGCCCACCGCCTGGCAAGCCGGGACCACGCCTTCATGACATGCGCCAAACCAGCAACCGGACATGGCGCGCCCGTGCTCACGGGAAGCGCGATTGCCGGGAACCCATTGCCCCGGAAACGACTTGGACAGTCAGGAGGCCGCTCGCCAATGGCCGACCGCCAGAGGCTGATCGCAAGGCCGATCGTCGGCCAGTCGATCATCAGGGGCGCGCCTGGCGCCAGGTCAGCGGCGCGGGGGCCTCGCCCCTCCCTGTTCCAGGGCATGCGGAAGGAAACATGACCATGTCCGGTTTGTTCAAGCGCGGCCTCAAGGCGTCCGGTCTGGCGACGCCTGACCCTGGCGTCCCGCCGCCGGCGCCGCCTCTCACGCCCGCCAGGCCGCCGGAGGCGCCGGAGGGTCCCCATCCCGACGAGCCGCCGGGCGTCCCGGCCCCGGACCCGGTTTCGCCCACGGAAGAACCGCTGCAGGTTCCGCCCGACGCCCCGCTGGAGATACCGCCGCAACAGGGGCTGGCGCGCAGGCCGGACAACGCCGCCTGACCGCGCGACGTCGCCCGGCGGCGATTTTGCGCAACAATCTCAGGCCGCGCCGTCGTCCTGATCCGCGCCATCGGCAATGTCCGCGCCATCGGGGATGTGGAGGATGGCGTCGGCGTAGCGGCGCATCCATGCAACAAACTGATCAAGCTCCGCATCGCTCCAGTCGCCGAGCGCCGCGCGCATCAGCCGTTCGCGCGCCGCGTCGATCCGCGCCGTCATGGCCCGCCCCTTCTCCGTAATGACCGCCTCGCGGATGCGCCTGTCATGCGCGTTGAACTGCCGGGTGACCAGGCCAAGCTCCACCAGGCGGCTGACCTGCCTCGAAACCGTGGTGTGGTCGCGGCCATTGCGATCGGCCAGCTCGACAACGCCGATCGGGCCGAACTTGCCCACCAGCACCAGCAGGGGAAACAGCGCGCGGTCGAGCGAGATGCCCGCCGCGCGCACCATCAGCGCGTCGCGCTGCGGCCGGTTCATCACGGCGACAATATCAAGCACGGCTTCATGCAGGCGCCGCAGACGCTCCGACGCGTGGATTTGCTGATCGCGTGCATTTTGCACGCTTTCATTTGACGCCATGACACATCCTCATTATGTGCAAAACGCACATATGTTCCCGCTTCGCAAGGAGTTTGCCATGAAAGCCGCCGTTGTTCGCGCTGCTGGCCAGACGCCGGTTTACGCTGAATTTGACGCGCCGCGCCCTGGCCCTGGCCAGGTGGTCATCGCGGTGTCAGCGTCGGCGCTCAGCCGGCTGACGCGGGCGCGCGCCTCTGGCCAGCACTACAGTTTCGGCGGCGGCTGGCCGTTTGTCGCCGGGGTTGATGGCGTGGGGCGGCTCGAGGACGGCAGCCGGGTTTTCTTCGCCTTTCCCGCGCCGCCGTTCGGCGCGATGGCCACAACGGTGGTGATCGACCCGGCGAACTGCGCGCCCGTGCCCGACGCCCTTGACGACGTGACCGCCGCAGCCCTCGGAAATCCGGGCATGTCCGGCTGGATGGCGCTGCGGGAGCGCGCGGAGCTCCAGCGCGGCGAAACCGTGCTGATCAACGGGGCGACCGGCAGTTCGGGCCAGATGGCGGTGCAGGTTGCGCGGAGCCTCGGCGCCGGGCGCATTGTCGTCACCGGCCGCAATCCGGCGATGCTGCAACGCTTGCGATCACTTGGCGCCGACGAAACAATTCCGCTGACGGAGGACGCGACGACGCTGCGCGCGCGCTTCGAGGCCGTGTTCGCGACGGGCGTCGATGTGGTGCTGGATTATCTCTGGGGCGAAAGCGCGAGCCTGATCCTCGCCAGCAGCGCCCGGATGCCTGATGCGGCCCGCCCCCTGCGCTTCGTCAATATTGGCGCGATGACCGGCGAAACCATTCCGTTGCCCGCCGGCATGTTGCGGTCGCGCGCCATTGCGTTGATGGGCAGCGGACTTGGAAGCGTTTCCCAGGATCGCCTGATGGCGGCGCTGCGGGATGTGCTGGCCTCGGCGCCGGCGGCCGGCTACCAGATTGGGACCGAGACGGCGCCGCTTGCCGACGTGGCCGAAGCCTGGACGCGCGACACGGGCAACCGGCGGCTGGTTTTCCGCATCTGACCGGGCGGCGTTGAGGTCGCGCCCCGCCAATGGCGGAAGCGGCCGGAAGGGGCGCGCATCCGGGCTTGAATCCGGGCCCGCAACCGGAGCGTCATTGCCCCGGGCGCAAGGCGGCGACGGCGGCGGGCCGGGCCGGGCCGATGGCCATGTCGGACTGCACGGCCGGCGGCTCGCTGGACCAGGCATGGCCAGAACGTCCATATTCCAGGCCAAAAGCGTAGAGCTTGCGCAATTCGTCCGTGTCGAAGGCCATCGTCCCAGAATTGTCGACCTCTGGCGGGATGGCCGCCAGATGGAAGGTAAGGCCATTCTTCCGCGCGAAATTGTAGGTCGCGCTGAGGGTTGTGCGCGAGCCGGAGGCAACCATGGTGGAGAGAGAACGGCCAACGATGTCGGGGATGCTTTTCTGAACCACCTCGAATGACGGATCGAGCTTGCCGTTATTGAGAATGTAGATGCTGCCGCCCTGTTTCACCGACACCCGGGGCTGCGCGTACAGCATCTGCGCCGGCAGGATGAAGACGTTGGACACAACGCCGCCGTCCACATGCATTTCCCGGAATGATCTGCCGCCGCCGGCGACCGGTATCATCGTGGGCGTGAAAATTCCCGGAATGCTGGCGGAGGCGACCATGACGCGCCGGAACAGCTCATCGGAACCAGGGACGCCGCTGGCGGCGATGGCGCCCATGTTCCAGACAACGGGGCGCTGGGCGTCCAGGTTCGTGGTCTGGATCAGAAGCCGCCGCCCCTTGCGGTGCTCGGCCGCCACGGCGGCGATGACGTCGCGCGTCACGAACTGCCTGGCGAGCCGCAGCAAACGGTCACTGTCAAACACGCCATCCCCGAACAGGGCGCTGACCGGGTCGGGGTTGTCGACCAGGGTGATGCCATAGCCGCCGGTGTACATGTCCCTCAGGACGCCGTCATAGGCGGAGCCGAGGAAGGCGAACGGCGCGATCAGCGCGCCGGTGCTGACGCCTGAAACAACGGTGAACTGGGGGCGGGTTCCGGTGTCGCTCCATCCCCTGAGAACGCCGGCCCCAAACGCGCCGTCACCACCGCCGCCGGACAGGGCGAGATAGCGGATCGGCCCCTGAACCTCATGGGCATAGCGGGCGGCGATCGTCGACGCCGCATCTGCGTCCGGCCAGAAGCGCGCGTCCGGGATACCGGGGATTTCGGCCAGCGCCTGCTCCTGGGCGGTGAACGGGATGCGCGGCGTCATGGTGCAGGCCGGCAGCGTCGCCATCAACGCCACGCCGATGAGGGCCCGGCGAAAAGTCGCCGGTCTTTGCATGCCTGGCCCCATGTACGGTCGCCCCTTTTTCATGTGATTTTCGGGAATGCATCGCCCGTGAACAATGGCTGCGCAACCCCGGCCCAGGCTGCGGCGAGCTGGAAAACCTTCAGATCGTCGAACGTGTTGGTTATGAGCTGGAGACCGACCGGCATATGCGCGGGGCCCATGCCCGCCGGCGCGGCGACGACCGGATAGCGGCCAAGCAGGTTCCAGGGCCAGGTGAAAGCAAAATCAAGGCCGGGCGCATTCCTGCCGCCGATGGACACCGTGTCCTGCGCCGGCGCCAGCCCATGGGCGGCCGGGACCAGCGGCGTCGCCATGGTGGGCATGACGATGGCGTCGAAGCCCCTGCCGAAAACCTGCTTCTGGACCGTAGTGTGGTAACGCTCCAGCAAGGCGTCGGCGGCGACAAGCGCCTCCGGTCCGGTTTTTCCCTTCAGGCGCCCCAGGATGAAGCGTGTGTATTCCGCCAGCTTCTCCGGGCCCTTCATCGCTTCCGTGGCGAGGCCGCCCATGCTTGTCGAGAACAGGCCGGCGATGAAGGTGTCGATATCCCTGGCGCGAAAGCCAAGATCGACAGCCTCGACCGTCGCGCCGAGGCCGCGGAATTTCGCCAGCGCCCCGTCCATGGCGGCGCGCACCGCCGGCTCCATCGCCGACATCCCCGCGCCATCGTAGTAAGCCAGCTTCCAGCCGCTCACAGGCGCGTAGGACACCGGGAAATTGAGTTTGGGCCGCAAGGACGAATGCACGGCGGGATGTGGCCCGACCATCGCCTGCGTCAGCAGGTTGAGGTCATCAAACACCCGCGCCATGGGGCCCTGGGTTTCGTACGGGACCTCACTCGTCGGCACGCGACCAAACGGCGGCTTGAAGCCATACAGGCCGCACTGGGACGCGGGAATGCGAATGGAGCCGCCCATGTCGGAGCCGAGCGCCAGCGTCGTGAAGCCCGCCGCGAGCGCGGCGCCAGAACCACCGGATGAGCCGCCCGGAGAGAAAGCAAGGTTCCACGGATTTCGCGTGACGCCCCACAACGGGGTCGCGGTTGTCATCCAGGAGTAGAACTCCGGGACAGTGGTCTGGATGTGAAAAATCGCGCCCGCCGCCCGCAACCGCTCAATGACCGGACCATCGGCCGGTTCCGGCGGCGCATGCTCCAGCAGGCGCGAGCCCATGGTCGTCACCCATCCCTTGACCGCATACTCGTCCTTGACAGCAATCGTGACGCCCTCAAGCGGCCGCGGATTTCCCGCCTTGTAACGCTTCTGGCTTTCCTCAGCCTGCCGCCGGGCCTCGTCAAAATGGGTGCGCGTAATGCAATTGACCTTCGGATTGAAGGTCTCGATCTGGCGGATCTGGGCCTCCAGCACATCCAGGGGCTTAAGCTTGCCCTCCCAGAAGCTCCGCAACAATTCAGTGGCGGGCGCATAGCAGAGGCGACTGACGCCGGGCTGCTGCGCCCCCGCCGCGCCGAACGCCATGGAGCCGGCAAGGAACCCGGACGCCTGGAGGACTTCACGTCGGCTCAACATTGCGAATCCCCCTCGCCCGGCCATGCTTCCAGTGTCATCATACAGCGTCTGAACCTGGACCAACAACACGGGCGCAAGAAACGGCATAACGCCTGACGCAGGGTATTGGCGCTCAATTGCGCGTGATTGCCTGGCGAGACCGGGAGGAGGCGCTGACATGATTGGACTGAACGAGGCGATTACCCTGGCGGTCAGCGCGCACGCCGGCCAGGCCGACAAAAGCGGAGAGCCCTACATTCTGCATGTATTGCGCGTCATGCTGGCCCAGAAAGACGTGGAGGCCATGACGGTGGCGGCCCTGCACGACATCGTTGAGGACACCAGCATCACCCTTGCCGATCTCGAAGAAGCCGGCTGGAGCGCGCGCATCGTCGCGGCGGTGGACGCCCTCACCCATCGCGACGGCGAGGACTATTTCGACTTCACCCGCCGCGCGGCGTCCGACGAACTGGCGAAACCGGTCAAGATTGCGGACCTGCGGGACAATTTGCGCCAGGCAACCGATGTGGGCGCGCAGGACCGCCGGGCGCGGTACCTGAAAGCCCTTGCGCTGCTCGGCGAAGCCGCCTGAGCCGCGGATGCCTGCCCGCGCGGATACTGCCCACGCGGATGCCTGGCGACGAAACCGTTGCATTTCAAAACGAATAACGTTTCAGCCACGTAATATACAATTGCGTTAACCATCCTGTTCTTCCGCGCAAATTGGCGTAAGCTTCAGCGTCCCAACATCCTGGATGGGACGTCTGGAGGTTGCCATGCGTTTGTGGTGGAACAGCTTTGTCCGCCGTGATCGCGCGGGGAAGCCTGTGCGCATCATCTGGTCAGAACGTCATCCTGATCTTTTTGAAATCCACGTCGGGATTTCCGGGTCTGCGGTGCTGTATCTGAACGGACGCGAGATCGGCTCGGGAATCGACATCCTGCAATTGACGGATCAGGCCGCCAGCATGGTGGCCGGGCCGGAAGACCGGGCGGCTTGAGCCCGGAAATGCAGCCGGCCGCAGGTAGGGCTGCCGGGCCGCGCTGCCCGCCGGACAGTGGACAGCGCCCGTTTTCCCCGTTCAGGGCGGGGCGTTGTCGCGTACATGATCCAGCTGCTCGCGTTCCCTGGCGAGTCTGTTGACCCGCCCAGCGTCGGCGTCCGGATCGAAACGCATCCAGCCTTCCTCCCGCCAGGTCGTTTCGCGCTGGGCAAGATCAACCGCGCCGGCTTCCCGGAACACCGCTTCTGCCTGCGCGACCCTGGCCTCGTTCATGCGGGCGGAAACGAGGGTCCCGCCGCGTCGCACCCCTTCCGCATAGAGATGGGCCTCGCTTTCCGTCAGGCCGGCGCCGACCAGCGCCCCGACCATGCCGCCCGCCGCGCCGCCGGCGGCCGCGCCGGCAAGGGCGCCGACGCTGGCGGCTGCCAGCCAGCCGGCGGCGACCACCGGGCCGATGCCCGGAATGGTCAGAAATCCGAGGCCGGCCAGCAAGCCGCCGGCTCCGCCAAGCGCCGCGCCAGCGCCAACGCCCGTCAGAATGCCGCCAGTCACCTCCTCGTCGATCACGGCGCCGGGACGCCATTCGTCCGCATTGTTGGCGATGATGCTGATGTCGGCGGGCGTTATGCCAAGGCCCTGAAGCTGCTCCGCCGCGGCCATGGCGTGATCCCGCGTGTCAAAAAGGGCTGTGACGGTGGTCATTGCCTTTCCTTTCCCAGTTTCTGGCCAGCCGGCGCCGTTGCCTCACGCGCTTCTGGCCTGCCCCGGATGGCGCCCCTCGCCGAACTCCTCAACGATCTTGCGACAGAAAGCCGGCAGATCGTCCGGGTTGCGGCTGGTCACCAGCCCCTGGTCGACCACCACCTCCTGGTTGACCCACTTGCCGCCGGCGTTCCTGATGTCGGTGGCGACGGTCGGGTACGACGTCAGCGTCCTGCCCCGGACCACGTCGGCTTCCACCAGAAGCCAGGGACCGTGGCAGATGACGCCAACCGGCTTGCCCTGCTCGAAGAAGGAGCGGACGAAAGCCACAGCGTCATCACTGCCGCGCAGCCGGTCGGCGCCGACCGATCCGCCGGGGATGACGAGCCCGTCAAAATCCTGGGCGCTGACCTCGCTGACCAGCCGGTCCACATGATAGCTGTCGCCAGGTTCAAGATCGTGGTTCACCGTCGCGCCTTCGCCCTGGGCAAGGCCAACAACTGTCAGCTCCGCGCCCGCCGCGGCGACGGCTTTCACCGGGGCGGTGAACTCACGCTCCTCGGTTCCCCTGGGCGCGAGCAGGATGGCGATATTTCGTCCTTTCAGCGACATGGGTTCCTCCTGAATTGCATGCTGCCATTTCAGAAAGAACAGTCGCCTTGCCCGCGTTGTTCCAGGCGCGAACAATCGCCGCGCCCCTGCGCGCGTCCCCCGCCAGCCCCCGGCGGCCATGCGGCGCGCGCCCAGAACAAAATGGCCGGAAGCGCATGCTTCCAGCCAATTCATGTCGTGCTGATATATGCAGAAATGGTCGGGCAGGCGGGATTCGAACCCACGACCCCTAGTCCCCCAGACTAGTGCGCTAACCGGGCTGCGCTACTGCCCGCCAGATAACCGGTCACGGGACGTATCCCGCGCACGGCAGGCATAACCTGACGTTGCTGGCCTTATAGTGAAGCCCCCCGTCGAAAGCAACGGCCTGGCTGACGGAAACTGTGGGAAGACGGGACAGGCTCCTGCAACAGCTGTTTCAGTCGGCGTTGTCCAGTTCGCCGCGCGCGTGGGCCAGCAGCCGCCGGCATTCCAGCAACTCCGCCAGCGCCTCCTGAAGCCGGGCCCGCTGCGACGCCGCCAGCGCCGGGCGGGCGTAGGCAAAGCCGGGACCGCCGGAGACGGCGTTGGGCGGCGTGTCCCATACACCCGCTGCGCCGGCGCCTTCAGGCGCGCTCGCGTGCGACGTCTCAGGCGCATCGCTCCACAGATCCGGCTCATGGGCGGCCGCTGGCGTCGACCGCGCCAGTGGCGCAGGGCCGGGCGGCGTTTGATGCGGCGTTTCGTATGGAAATGCGGCGCCGGGCGGCGGGGCCTGTCCTGCGGTCGGATCATGCGGCCGGGGGCCCTCGCCCGCACCCTGGCCCTGGGGCGGATAGCTCTCGCGCCTGTAATCCGGCGGCGCGTAAGGATCGTTGACAGAACCCGGGGAGCCGGAAAAGTCCGATGCGGCTTGCCAATCGGCCAGCGGCGGCGAAGCCACCACGTCGGCGTCCTGGTGAGCCGAACTGTAAGGTCGCGGGCGGACGATTGAGGGCAGATCATCGGCGCCAGCGCCCGGCCAGTCGCCATCATCCCAATCCGCGCCTTGCTCCTGCGCGCGCGGTTCCTGAACGCGTGATTCCTGAACGCGCGCCCCGGAGGCATCGCCTGAGCGGGCCTCGCCGGAGCCCACCTGCTGGACGAAGCGGACGCCTTCTTCCTTCAGAATGCGCTGCACGCCCTTGATCGTATAACCTTCGCCATACAGCAAATGCCGCACGCCGCGAATCAGCAGCACATCGTCAGGGCGGTAGAACCGGCGGCCGCCGCCGCGCTTCAGCGGCCTGATCTGGCTGAAGCGGGTTTCCCAGAACCTCAGGACGTGCTGGGGCACGTCAAGTTCGTCAGCGACCTCGCTGATGGTCCGGAATGCGCCGGGTTCCTTGTCCACTGTCTGCCGGTCAGTCAAATCGATGGTCCGCGTTCCTGCCGCCACAATCCTTCAGAACGAAACGGTTTCCGTTTCGCGCGAAATGCGTCGAAGCAGCGTTCCGGAGCGCCCCGTCGAGGATAACCCCGCCCCGCTTCGTCGCATGCTGGTGAAGACTGTCAGCCCGAAACCATCGCAAACGCAAGACCTGGTTGCGGCGCCCTCCTGACCCGGACCGGGCGCAGGTGCGAAAAACATCTCCCGAAAACCGCCCGGGACCGCGTTGGCTTGCAGCCCTGCCCTGGCCCCTCACTGCGGTCAGCTTCCGGGATCGCGCGGTCGATCGTTCGCCACGCCATCTCATCCAGTTTCACCAGCGGCGTCCATTAACGCCGGCGCCGCCGACGCGTGCCTTCAACCTTCCGCCGCCACGGTCTCACCGTTGATTCGGGCCTTCAGCACATTTGACGGCTTGAACACCATGACACGGCGCGGCTCGATTGGCACCTCCACCCCGGTCTTCGGATTGCGTCCGATGCGTTCGCCCTTTTCACGGACGACAAACGAGCCGAACGAGGACAGCTTCACCGTCTCGCCCCGGGCAAGACAGTCGCACATTTCCCTGAGCACCTGCTCAACCAGCTCTGCCGATTCCGTCCGCGACAGCCCGACCTTCTGGTAGACCGCCTCGCAAAGATCCGCGCGCGTAACAGTGCGCCCCGTCATATTCGCCCCACCTGATGCAACTAGCTATCTATTTGGAATTACGCGTAATACCTGATGACCCGCCGGTCAATAAGACAGTGGCCGGCGCCGTGCGTTCACCAGCGGATCAGGGCGCTGCCCCAGGTAAATCCGCCGCCCATGGCCTCGATCATCACCAGGTCGCCCTGCTGAATGCGGCCATCGGCGCGCGCCGCCGCCAGCGCCAGGGGAATTGAGGCCGCCGAGGTGTTGCCATGCTGGTCGACGGTCACCACCACCTTGTCGCGGGCGATGCCCAGCTTGTCGGCGCTGGCGTTGATGATGCGGCGATTGGCCTGGTGCGGCACGAACCAGGTCAGGTCGTCCGCCGATGTTCCGGTGGCGGCGAAAGCGTCCTCGATCACGTCGGTGATCATGCCGACGGCGTGGCGGAAGACTTCCTTGCCCTCCATGCGCAGGTGACCAACGGTTTTCGTCGAGCCGGGGCCGCCGTCCACGTACAGCTTCTGGCGGTGACGGCCGTCCGAACGGATATGCGTGGTCAGCACGCCGCGATCGCTGGCTTCACCGGGCTGCTCCTGCGCCTCGAGCACGATGGCCCCGGCGCCGTCGCCGAACAGCACGCAGGTGGTGCGGTCTTCCCAGTCAAGAAGTCGTGAGAATGTCTCCGCGCCCACCACCAGCGCCCGCTTGTGCGAACCGGAGGTGAGGAACTTGTCGGCGGTGGTGACGCCGAAAACAAAACCGGAGCACACCGCCTGGACATCGAAGGCGACGCCGTGGGTGATGCCGAGGCCGGCCTGGATCTGGGTGGCGGTGGCGGGGAAGGTGAAGTCCGGCGTCGAGGTGGCGCAGATCACCAGATCGATGTCGGACGCTTCAAGCCCGGCGTCGGCCAGCGCCGCCTCCGCGGCGCGCAGGCCAAGCACCGACGTGGTTTCATCGTCCGCCGCGATGTGCCGCTGGCTGATTCCCGTCCGCTGCACGATCCATTCATCGGATGTGTCGACGAGGCCAGCCAGCTCCGCATTGGTCACCACGCGGGGTGGAAGATATGAGCCGCAGCCCCGGACCACCGAACGCAAACGTGTCACGCGCCTTTACTCCTCAGGCTTGCCCGTCATGCCAGATCCCGAAGCGTCATCCCGAAGACGCCGCCGCATCCGCGACCTGCAAAATGTATTCTCACAACCGGCGGCGCATCGCCCGCAGACATGCGGAGTTGCGTCGCCACGCTCCAGCCAGGACGATCCCGCCAGAAGCCGGCCAAAACCCGGCGAGACAGGCTCACGGGATTTTGGGATCAGCCGGCGGCCCGTCTTTCCCCAGCACCATGCCGCGAATGTTCGACAACAGGTCAAACCGCGCCATGTCATAACCAAGTTCGATCGCGCTGGCGAAACCGAGCGCGTCCGTTCCCCCATGGCTCTTGATGACGATTCCTTCAAGTCCCAGGAAAACGCCGCCATTGGCGCGTCGCGGATCCATTTTCTCTTTCAGCGAATCGAACGCGCTCTTCGCCAGCAGGTAGCCGAGGCGCGCCATCCAGCTGCTGGACATGGCGCTGCGCAGATAGCTCGCGAACTGCCGGGCGGTGCCTTCAGCGGTCTTCAGGGCGATATTGCCGGTGAACCCCTCGGTGACCACCACATCGGCGGCGCCCTTGCCGATGTCGTCGCCTTCGACAAAGCCGATATAGTTGAGATGGGGCAGATGGCCTTCACGCAGGATGCGCCCTGCTTCCTTCACCACCTCAAGCCCCTTCACCTCCTCGACGCCCACGTTAAGCAGGCCAACGGACGGCGTCTCGATATCGAGGACGATGCGGGCCATGGCCGCGCCCATGATGGCGAGGTCGACCAGGTGCGCGGCGTCGGCGCCGATGGTGGCGCCAATGTCGAGCACAATGCTTTCGCCGCGCATGGTCGGCCACAGACCGGCGATGGCCGGCCGGTCGACGCCGCCCATGGTGCGCAGGCAAAACTTGGCCATGGCCATCAGCGCGCCGGTGTTGCCGGCGGAAACCGCGATATCGGCCTCGCCCTGCTTCACCGCCTCCAGCGCCATCCACATGGAGGAATGATACCGCCCCTGGCGCAGCGCCTGGCTCGGCTTGGCGTCCATGGCCACGGCCACCGTGGTGTGCTTCACGGTCGTCGCCGCCTGCAGGGCCGGCCGCGCGGCCAGCAGCGGGCCGATCACCGCCTCATCGCCGGTCATGACAAAGCGCAGGTCCGGGCGCCGCTCCAGCGCCATGGCTGCGCCGGGCACGGAGACCGCCGGACCGTGATCGCCGCCCATGGCGTCAATCGCTATGCGGATGGAACGTGACATGAGCTGCGTGTGTCTTCCTGGGTTCCCGGCGCCGGCCGGCCGCCGACAATAGCGGCTGGCGGGCTTCCGGCAATGTGTGCTGTGAGGCTGTAAACAACATGACGGGCACAACGCAAGCTCCGCCAGCCATCAGACCGCCGGAACAGCCGCGCCGCCCCGCGGGGAGAAAGCTCAGGAATCCCCGCCGCTTTCGCCATTACGCAGGCGCTTCAGCGCCGCGAAGGGGGAAGGTTCGCCCGCGTCCTCCGTCCACGCGAAGGACACGCCGGGCTTGCGCGGCCACGGGTCCAGCGCCAACGCCAGGTACTCCGCCGCCAGGACGCCAAGATCGATGCGGTCGTTGACAATCGGCTCGGGATCTTCACGGCGGCTGAAGCCATCGTCCTCGTTCTGCATGGCCGCGCCTTCCTCGGGCACGTCCTCGGAGAACGTCAGCTCGAAACGCTCATCGATCTGCGAGTCGAACGCCTCCAGGCTCACCACGCAGGTCTGCCGCACCTCGGCCCGCACCTGGCCTTTCAGCTTCAGGCGCCGCGCATTGCCGGCGAGCGTGAATGTCGCGGTGAGCTTCGGCAGCGCCACCAGGTCATAGGCGCTGGCTATACGGGCGCGCGACGCCTCGTCCGCCTCGATGGTCACGCGCAAACCGGCGCGCGGCACATCAGACACCCGCACCACATGCGACAGGAAAGGCGCAGGATCCTGGTCGGTCATCATCATTCTCCCTCACCCGCTCCCTTGCCGGCGCCCACCACGATCCGGGTCCCCCGAATCACAAGTCCAAGGCCCGCCACCGGCCACGCTTTCTGGAAGGGCGCGACGGCAACGTGATTCTGCGCGCCCTGACAGCATCCTGTCACACACAAACGCAACTCCGGCATCTGTTTGCGATGTCAAATATCTTCCCGGAGAACAACGCCCCGGGGGATGAACCTCTGGCCCAGGCTTCCTACCCCTGACGCACCGCGGCGGCGTCGGGAAACAGCGGCTCGCCGGCCCGCCGCCCGGCCATGGGGGCGATGGCGGCGAGTTGCAGGGCGCCAAGCCGTTCTTCCGCCGCGCGAACATAACGCGCCAGCAGCGGCGCGGGTTCATCGGAGTCGAGGACATTACGGCCGAGCGCCGCCGCCAGATCCGCATCGCCGGCGACGTCCAGGGCGGCGTCATAGCTTTTCGCGCGCCCGTAGAATCCCTTGGCGATGGATTTCATCCGTTTCGGCACCGTGGTGTCGCCCATGCCGATCTCGCGCAGGGCGTGCTCGATCTGCTCGAACACCGTATCGACGAATCGCTGGCCGACCTCATCCGCCGGCGGCGGCAGGTCGCGCAGGCGGCGCATGACCAGCATGGCGTGCAGCTCCAGCAGCTCAAGACGCCCCTGGGTGGTGTCGGCCACACCGTAGCTCTCATAAAAATCCGGTTGACGCGCCGCGGCGATCACCTGGCCGTACAGGCTTTCAATCACCGGCCGCAGCGGATCCTTGCGGAAAAATCTGAACGCCACGCCGCGGGGCTCCCTGTTACGCGCGGAAAGCAGGCGGCGCGTCCTGAGCGCGGCGTAAACCGCGCGGTGTTGCCGCCCTTCTCCTTGCCAAATACACTGTCGCGGGGTACGCCTCCTGCAAGAATGATGCAAGATCATTGCGCCCGGCGGACGACCCGGCGGGCAGCGACAGCGCCCTGCGGGCGGTCATGCATGCGTGGCAGCGTGAACCCGGTCGTCCGGACGTTACTTGCCCTTTCCGCGCGGCGGCTACCGCGCGAGCAGACAAAAGGTGATTGAATGGCGAGGGCCATACTCCGCAGTGTCGTGACCGCCGCCGCTATCGCGACCGCCGCCATCACCCTTGGCGGCTGCGCCAAGGAGGTGATTGTCCACGGCTACATGATCGACGAAGCCTCCATGGCGAAGATCAAGCCGGGTTCGAGCGTCGAGGTGGTGCTGACCGAGATGGGCACCCCCACCACCACCTCCACGGTCGGCAACAAGACCTTCTATTATATCTCGCAGACCCGTGAGCGCCGGGTGCAGTTCCTCAACCCCTCCATCACCGACCAGCGGGTGGCCGCCGTTTATTTCAACAGCGCCTTCAAGGTGGAGCGGGTCGCCCTGTATGGCCTGAAGGACGGCGAGGTGTTCGACTTCATCTCCCGCACCACGCCGACAAGCGGCCAGGAGCGCTCCTTCGTCCGCCAGCTGTTCAAGGGCCTCGGCGCCGGCAACATGAACCCGTTCGGCGCCTGACGCAGGCCGCGGACGGGCGAAAGCCTCCAGAGGCAAAAAGCTCAAAAGACAATGGAAAAGCCCGCGATTGCCGCGGGCTTTTTCGTTTTGTGACGCCAACGATCCAGCTCGTCGCCTGACCGCCGATCCATCCAATCTTCCGCCCTGGCTCCTGACAGGCCTGGGCGGGCAAGCCTTTCTGGCGAAACCCCGGCGCCCGGACGCCAGGCGCTCTCCCGGGCCTGATCAATGCGCGATGGGCGTGACCCATCGCGCATGGGCGTCAGGTCAGGTGCGACAACACCGCCAGCAGCAGCAACGCGACAATGTTGGTGATCTTGATGGCCGGATTGACGGCGGGACCCGCCGTATCCTTGTAAGGATCGCCGACGGTGTCGCCCGTTACGGAGGCCTTGTGCGCTTCCGACCCCTTGTGGTGGGTCACGCCGCTCTCATCGGTGAAGCCATCTTCGAACGACTTCTTGGCGTTGTCCCAGGCGCCGCCGCCGGACGTCATGGAAATGGCGACGAACAGGCCGGTGACGATGACGCCAAGCAGCATGGCGCCCACAGCCGCGAAGGCCTGGCTGCGCCCGGCGGCGGCGTTGATGACGAAATACAGCACGATCGGCGCCAGCACCGGCAGCAGCGACGGCACGATCATCTCGCGGATCGCCGCCTTGGTCAGCATGTCGACGGCGCGGGCATAATCCGGCCGGTCGCGCCCTTCCATGATGCCGGGCTTCTCGCGGAACTGGCGGCGCACTTCCTCCACCACCGAGCCGGCGGCGCGACCCACCGCCGTCATGGCGATGCCGCCGAACAGGAACGGGATCAGGCCGCCCAGCAGCAGGCCCACGACCACGTAAGGATTGGCCAGCGAGAAGTCGACGCTCACCCCCCTGAAGTAAGGGAACCGGTCGGCGTTGGCCGTGAAGAACTTCAGATCCTCATTATAGGCGGCGAACAGCACCAGGGCGCCAAGACCGGCCGAGCCGATGGCGTAGCCCTTGGTCACCGCCTTGGTGGTGTTGCCCACCGCGTCCAGCGCGTCGGTGGAGCGGCGCACATCCGCCGGCAGGCCCGACATTTCGGCGATGCCGCCCGCATTGTCGGTGACCGGGCCAAAGGCGTCGAGCGCCACGATCATGCCGGCGACGCCGAGCATGGTGGTGACGGCGATGGCGATGCCGAACAGGCCGGCCAGCTTGAAGGTGACGATGATGCCGGCGACGATGACGATGGTCGGCAGCGCCGTCGCCTCCAGCGAGACAGCGAGGCCCTGGATAACGTTGGTGCCGTGGCCGGTGACCGACGCCTGGGCGATGGAGCGCACCGGCCGGAAGCCGACGCCGGTGTAGAACTCGGTGATCCAGACGATCAGGCCGGTGACAGCCAGACCAACCAGGCCACAGATGAACAGCTTGCCGCCATTCAGCACCAGCCCGCCGGCGCCAGCAATGTCGCCCCAACCGACCAGCAGATGGGTGGCGAGCGCCAGGCCGATCACCGACAGCAGCGAGGTGGCGACCAGCCCCTTGTAGAGCGCGCCCATGATCGACTGGTTGGCGCCGAGCTTGACGAAATATGAGCCGACAATCGAGGTGACGATGCAGGCGGCGCAGATGGCCAGCGGATACAGCATCATGGAGGCGAGCACGGGCGTGCCGGCGAAAAAGATCGCCGCCAGCACCATGGTGGCCACCACCGTCACCGCATAGGTTTCGAACAGGTCGGCGGCCATGCCGGCGCAGTCGCCGACGTTGTCGCCCACATTGTCGGCGATGGTGGCGGGGTTGCGCGGGTCATCTTCCGGAATGCCGGCCTCCACCTTGCCGACAAGGTCGCCGCCCACGTCGGCCCCCTTGGTGAAGATGCCGCCGCCCAGCCGGGCGAAGATGGAAATCAGTGAAGCGCCGAAGCCCAGGGCGACCAGCGCGTCAACGATGACCCGGCTTCCTGGCGCGACGCCCATGGGGCCCGTCAGCACCGTGTAGTAGCCGGCAACGCCGAGCAGGGCGAGGCCCGCCACCAGCATGCCGGTGACGGCGCCGGACTTGAAGGCGATGTCGAGGCCGGCCGCCAGCGATTGCGACGCCGCCTGGGCGGTGCGCACGTTGGCGCGAACCGAGACATTCATGCCGATGAAGCCAGCGGCGCCGGAAAGAATGGCCCCTATGGCGAAACCGATGGCCACAGGCAGTCCCAGCAGCCACCACAGCAGCAGGAACAACACAATGCCGACGATGCCGATCGTCATGTACTGGCGGCGCAGGTAGGCCTGCGCCCCTTCCCTGATCGCCCCTGCGATCTCCTGCATGCGGGCGTTCCCCGCATCAGCCGCCATGACAGACCGGATGGTGACAGCGCCATAAACTACAGATAGCGCCCCAAGAAGAAGAATAATCAGCAATGCAGCCATGTGTATTTCTTCCCTGACGTTCTTGTCGGCGGCCAAGGGTCACACGCGCCTCTCACATGCGACAGTCGGCCACGCCCTGTTTTGCCACATTCTGGCAGTGGCATGACATGATTGCTTTTTTCCAGGGCATGGGCAAACGCCACGCCCGGGCAACCCGGGCGGAAGACCAGGCGACGCACCCGAAAATCTGGGCCAAAAACCGGAAATTATTCATATATTACATATAGATCGCGGGGATCGCGGAAAAATACGCCGCCACAACCAGGTCAATGGCCCTGACTTTTTGAAAGAAGCATGGGCGGAGGCAGCGAATTCACGACATTTGCTGCGCGCCAGCCAAACCTGTCGCCCGCAGGCGGGAAAGTTTTCGTTTTTCATGAGGTTAGGCGCGCAGCCGCCGGACCAGGATATTTACCATCCCGGGAAATGGCGCGTCACAGCTTCGTCATCTTGCCCATATTTCAGGCCTGACGCCCTGAGTCGCGGCCGCGGGAACGCAAATCGGTGAGCCCCCTGGCGGATGACCTTGCCCCATCAGGCGATGTTGCGCGCCGGGCCACAGCTCCGCTGGCGCGGCGTCCGGGCTGGGCGGGGAACCGCTCCAGCTCTCCTGATTCCGGGCGAATTCTGATCGGTGAATTCTGATCGATCAGCCGATCCTGGCCGATCGGGAAGCGCGCTAGAAGTGAGAGAATGATCCCTTGCCGAACGCAGCGGGGGCGCCGCGCCACATGACGCGGAAGGGCTCGCTGACGGGCGTGATCTCACCGATCGGGGTCAGGCCGCATCCGGCCGTGCGCGCCGCCGCCGCAAGGGCGTCGTAATGCTCGGGCGCCACCGTCAGCAGGATCTCGTAATCGTCGCCGCCAGCAAAAATCTGCCGGGCGAGGCTTGCGTCGGCGGCGAGCGCCGCCTCCGCGGCAGCAGACAGCGGGGCCAGGTCCAGATCGACGCTGGCGGAAACGCCGGAAGCCGCCGTCAGCTTGCGCAGATCGCCGACAAGGCCGTCCGAGACGTCCATGGCGCAACTGGCCCAGCCGCGCACCGCTTCGGCCATGCAGGCGCGCGGCAGCGGCTCCAGATAGCGTTGCAGCAGCGCCCCGGCCTTCTCTTCGCCGATGGCGGCGACCCAGGCTGGCGGCGTCGCCTCCGCCCGGGCGTGACGCACCGCGAGGCCCAGGGCGCCGTCGCCCACCGAGCCGGTGACGGCGACGACATCGCCAACCCGGGCCGTGGTGCGGGCGGTCATGGTTCCGCGCGGCGTTTCGCCCAGGGCGGTGATGGCGATGGTGAGCGGCCCGGGCGTGCGCACCGTGTCGCCGCCGAGCAGCGGGCAATGATAGGCCCGGGCGTCCTCACCCAAAGCAGCGGCGAAGGCCGCCAGCCAGTCGCGGGTCCAGGTTTCCGGCAGGGCGAGGGTCAGCAGAAAGCCAAGCGGCCGCGCGCCCTTGGCCGCGAGGTCGGACAGGTTCACCCGCAGCGCCTTGCGGGCGATGCTCGCCGGCGGATCGTCGGCGAAGAAATGCACGCCGGCGACAACGCCATCGGTGGTGACAATCAGTTCGTGGTTCTCGGAGAGCGCCAGGCGGGCCACGTCGTCCGCGAGGCCCAGGCCGCCCTCCCCCGCCAGCGGCGCGAAAAAGCTGGCGATCAGATCGTCTTCGGACATGGCGGCCATGACGTTCCCCTCAACGCGCGTCGCGCTCCGTACCGGTGGATGCTCCTGACGCCGGACACGGCCCGGCCGGACAATCCCGGGCGGAAGGCGCGAGAGCGCGGCGTTTTCCGGCAAACGCCAAACCGCCCAAGGTATGAGTTTGGGGACAATGCGCCCTCCCCGCAAGGCCAGGCGGCCATGCGACGCCCCGGGCGCCGGACAGTACCTGCCCGTCTCCCGCCCCCGCCCCGGCGGCCGGTCCGGCGCGCTTCCCGAGACAGGGCGGCGCCCCGCCGGCGCGATACGCGTCAGACCATGCGGCCCTGGCGGCGCCAGGGCCTTCCGGGATCAGCGGCTGGTCAGTTCGTCGGCGCGGTTCTTGCGGGCGATGGCGTCGAGCACGCCGTTGACCATCCCAGGCTCGTCCTGCTCATAGAAAGCGCGGGCCACGTCGACGTATTCGGAGATGGTTGCTTTGGCCGGCACGTCGCGGCGGTTGAACAGTTCGTAGGCGCCGGCGCGCAGGATGGCGCGCAGCACCGGCTCGATGCGGCGCAACGGCCATTTGTCGGCGAGAGCGCCGTCGACGTTGCGGTCGATGCGCGCCTGGTCGCGGACGACGCCGGCGACGATATCGCGAAAGAACGCCGCCTCGGCCGGCTTGAACTGCATGCCTTCGATCTCGCGCCCCATCCAGTGGGACTCGAATTCGGCGATGGCGTCGAGCACGCCCTTGCCGGAGACGTCCATCTCGTAGAGAGCCTGAACCGCCGCAAGACGCGCGGCGCTGCGCATTTCACCCCTGGCCATCGGAATCAGCCCGCCTGTCCGGCGCGTTTGACGCGCAGCACGGCGAGGGCCGCCTCGGCGGCCCCGCCTCCCTTGTTCATATCGCTGACCCGGGCGCGGGCCCAGGCCTGTTCGTCGTTCTCGACCGTGAGAATGCCATTGCCAAGCGGCAGGCGCCGCTGCACGGCAAGATCCATCAGCGCCCGGGAGCTTTCCCCGGCGACGATGTCATAGTGACCGGTTTCGCCCCGGATGACGCAGCCGAGCGCCACGGCGGCGTCCCATGGGCGGCCCGTCGCCGCGCCGGCGTCCATCAGGATGGCGATGGTCGCGGGGATTTCCAGCGCGCCGGGCACGGTCACCACCTCGGCCGTCGCCCCCGCCGCTTCAACCGCCGCCACGGCGCCGGCGAGCAGCTCGTCGGCCAGGTCTTCGTAGTAGCGCGCCTCGACGATCAGAACGCGTGCGCCGGCAAGCGGCGTCTTGGAGGCGGCGGAGCGGCGCGGCGCTACCATGGAGTTGGCCTTTCAGGTGGCGATGGAGCCCGGCTGTCGAAAACGGATCAGCCGGTCCGGCGCAAACATATTCGTTGGTCGTAAATCACTGTGGGAGGCGTCAGTACCCCTTCGCCTGCGCCTCCGCAAGGCGGGCGGCGTAACGGGCCATCATGTCGACTTCCAGATTGATGCTGTCGCCGGGCTGGCGCAGGCCCCAGGTCGTCACCTGGAGGGTGTGCGGGATCAGCAGCACGGAAAACACGTCGTCCTCCACCGTGTTGACGGTGAGCGAGGTTCCATCGATGCAGATCGAGCCCTTCTCGGCGATGTAGCGGGCCGTGTGCTTCGGGGCGCGCAGGGTGAAGCGGGAGGTTTCGCCCCATGTGGCGTCGGCGTCGGTGATCACCTCACGCGCCAGCAGTTGCGCCATGCCGTCCACGTGGCCTGTGACGATGTGCCCGCCCAGTTCGTCGCCAATTTTCAGCGCCCGCTCCAGGTTGAGCCGGCCGCCAACGCCCCACCTGCCTGCATTGGTGCGGGCGAGGGTTTCCGCCGCGATGTCCACGTCGAACCATGCGCCGGCGGCGCCGTCCGCCCAGACATGCGGGCCAACGGCGACAACCGTCAGGCAGGGGCCGCCGCAGGCGATGGAGGCGCCAATCTCGATGCCGGCCGGATCATAATGCGAGGCGATGCGCAGGCGGCGCAGCGATCCCTGGTGCTCGCCGACGGAGAGAATCTCGCCCACGTCGGTGATGATGCCGGTGAACATCAGCTGACCCTTTCAAATATCTGCAATGCGTCGTCGCCGACGGTTTCTGTTTCGACCAGGCCCATGGCGTCGAGAGCCGTCCGCAACTGCGGGCCGACAGCCGCCACGCCCTGATCCGGCGGTCCATCGTAATCCGATGGACCGGTGAACAGCGCAACCTCCTCCACCAGGCGGGCGGCGGCAAGGGCCCCGGCAAGGGCCGGGCCGCCCTCGCAGAACACCCGGGTCACGCCCCGGGTCCCGAGCAGTTGCAGCGCCAGGGCCAGATCTGGCCGGCCCCCGGCGTCGGCGCCGACGCGCATCACCTCAACGCCAGCGCGGGCCAGGGCAATCTCCGGCGCGACCGGCGCATGTTCGGCGGTAATGATCCAGGTGGGGACGCGGCCGGCGTCCTGGACAATGCGGGCGGCGGGCGGCGTGCGCAACATGCTGTCCAGCACCACCCGCACGGGCGACATGGCCTCCATGCCAGGCAGGCGCACGGTGAGGTCCGGGTCGTCGGCGAGAATGGTGTTGACGCCGGCCAGGATGACATCGGCGCGGGCGCGCATCAGGTGCACGCGGGCGCGGGTTTCGTTGCCGGTGATCATGAGGCGCGGGCCATGGCGGCGGCCGGCGACGCCATCACGGGTTTGCGCCAGCTTCAGCAGCACCGCCGGGCGACCTTCACGCACCCTGGTGAAATGGCCGATGTGATCGCGGCGCGCCTGTTCCGCGCCAACGCCGATCAGCACCTCGACGCCGGCCTCGCGCAGACGGCCATGACCAAGCCCGGCGACCAGCGGATTGGGGTCCTCGATGGCGGATACGACGCGGGCGACGCCAGCGGCGATGATGGCGTCGGCGCAGGGGCCGGTGCGGCCCACGTGCGAACAGGGCTCCAGGGTGACGTAGAGGGTGGCGCCGCGCGCCGCGTCGCCCGCGCGCGCCAGAGCGACCACCTCGGCGTGGGGGCGCCCGCCGGGCTGGGTGGCGCCGCGGCCAAGAATCACATGATTGCGCGGATCGACCAGCACGGCGCCGACCGCCGGATTCGGCCAGGCCAGACCAAGATTGCGCCGGCCCATGGCCAGCGCATCGCGCATGAAGCGCCCGTCCAGCGCCAGGCTGTCCTGCATTCCCTGCCCCTTCCCCCTCGTGGTCTGGTCCGCGCCCATGGCGGCCTGCTTTTCTACCCGCGAACGCGGCGTTGGGCGCCGGCCCGCAGCCAGACCGTTCACGGTCGTTACGCGCCGCGCCTCATTCGTCAGCCCCGTCGGCGCGGGCGCGCAGCTTGCGCACCACAGCCCCTGTCCCGGCTTCACCCTGCTGCTCCAGTTCGCCAATCAGTTCGCCAAACTCCCGCGCCTCGCGAAAATTGCGATAAACCGAGGCGAAGCGCACATAGGCGACGCTGTCGAGCCCCTTGAGGCCGGCCATCACCAGTTCGCCAACGGTTTCGCTGGGAATTTCCGTTTCGCCCATGCTCTCAAGCTGGCGCACGATGCCGTTGATCAGCCGCTCCACCTGGTCAGGCTCAACCGGCCGTTTGCGCAGGGCCACCTGCACGGAGCGTTGCAGCTTGTCGCGATCAAACGGCGCGCGCTTGCCAGAGCGCTTGACCAGCACCAGCTCACGCAGCTGCACGCGCTCGAACGTCGTGAACCGCCCGCCGCAATCCGGGCAGACGCGCCGGCGGCGGATGGCGGCCGAATCGTCGGTGGGACGCGAATCCTTCACCTGGGTGTCGAGACTGTCGCAATACGGGCAGCGCATGCGCGGTCCTCCCGGAACTGGTCACATCAAACTGGCGGGGCCATTGCCGCAAAAACTGATGTCGCTTTTGCGTCGGAACGGTCCAGGACCCGTCTCAAGCCTGTAATCCCGGCGGACAACCGCTGGCAAGGGCAAGTTCCCGATCCATGGCCCGCCTGGCGCTCCCAGGGATCAGATCGACCGATCTCCCGCAGGCGGCGCTTTCCAGGCAGCAGGTCAACGCCGCGAGCGGCGAGATGGCCGCGCCCACACACGACAACGCCGTCGCGCGGGCGACGGCGTTGCAAAGCTTCACTGGCCCTCCCCGCGCGTCACGGGAAGGAAAAGCCTCAGGCGTAGATCGGGAAGCGGGCGGTCAGCTGCTTCACCTCGGCGGCGACCTCGGCCTCAACGGCGGCGTTGCCGGCTTCGCCGTTTTTCGCCAGGCCGTCCAGCACCTTGACGATCAGCTCACCGATACGGGTGAACTCGGCGACGCCAAAGCCGCGCGAGGTGCCGGCCGGCGAGCCAAGACGGATGCCCGACGTCACCATCGGCTTTTCAGGATCGAAGGGAATGCCGTTCTTGTTGCAGGTGATGTGGGCGCGGCCCAGGGCCGCCTCGGCGGCCTTGCCGTTGAGGCCCTTGGGGCGCAGGTCCACCAGCATCAGATGGTTGTCGGTGCCGCCGGAAACGAGATCCAGTCCGCCAGCGCGGATGGCCGCGGCCAGGGCCTGGGCGTTGTCCACCACCGCCTTCGCATAGGCGCGGAACTCCGGGCGCAGCGCCTCGCCGAAGGCCACGGCCTTGCCGGCGATGACGTGCATCAGCGGGCCGCCCTGCAGGCCCGGGAAGATGGCGGAATTGATCTTTTTCGCGATCTCCGCGTCGTCGGAGAGGATCATGCCGCCGCGCGGGCCGCGCAGGGTCTTGTGGGTGGTGGTGGTGACCACATGGGCGTGCGGGAATGGCGAGGGATGGGCGCCGCCAGCGACGAGGCCAGCGAAATGGGCCATGTCGACCATGAAGTAAGCGCCAACCTCGTCGGCGATTTCACGGAAGCGGGCAAAATCCCAGTGACGGGCGTACGCAGAGCCGCCGGCGATGATCAGCTTCGGCTTCTCGGCGCGGGCGATGCGGGCGACCTCGTCCATGTCGACGCGCTGGTCGTCCTTGCGCACCGTGTAGTGCACCGGACGGAACCACTTGCCGGACATGTTGGGCGGCGCGCCGTGGGTCAGGTGACCGCCGGCGGCGAGATCGAGGCCCATGAAGGCGTCGCCCGGCTGCAGCAGCGCCAGGAACACCGCCTGGTTGGCCTGGGAGCCGGAGTTGGCCTGGACGTTGGCGAAGCCGCAGTTGAACAGCTTCTTCGCCCGGTCAATGGCCAGGTCCTCGGCGATGTCGACGAACTGGCAGCCGCCGTAATAACGGCGCCCCGGATAACCTTCGGCGTATTTGTTGGTGAGGACGGAGCCCTGCGCCTCAAGAACAGCGCGCGACACGATATTCTCGGATGCGATCAGCTCGATCTCATCGCGCTGGCGACCCAGCTCCAGATCGACCGCGCGGGCGATTTCGGGATCGCTTTCAGCCAGCGTGGCCCCAAAGAAGCTGTTGGACAGGTGCGGACTGGTCTCGCTCATGAGCGCCTCGCCATACGCCGGCGCATGCGGCGCAACGGCGCGCCCACGCCAACCGGCTCCAGAAAAATCGTGCGGCGCGCCAATGAAGGCCGCCGCCATACCGTCACAGGCATTTCTGGCGTTCTGCCGGCGCGCCCGTGAGGGCGCGTGGGAAGCGCCGTCCGCCAATACGCCCAGGGCCCGCGTCCTGCGCCGCGCGCCCTGAACCTGCTTCATTTTGGCCGACGTCGCGCTCTTATCACGACGTCCGCCCCCCGCCAACCGCTGAAACGTCGCGGCCAGGACCGCAAAATACAGACGGCCCGGGAAAACCCGGGCCGTCGCAATCATTGTCGCGTTATCACGGTCACATCATCGCGAAGCGGCGCGGGCGTCCCGCCCGGCGCTTCAGTGCGCCGCTTCAGTCTCTTCCGCGGCGGCCGCGGCCATCGCCGCCGCCGGGCCAAGGCCATCGCGGTTGTAGATGTCGTCGCGGAACTGGGCCACGCCCTCGGGCGTCGCCCAGGAGGTGATGTAGGTCCAGTAGATCGGCAGCGGCGTCGACAGGGTGGCGTCGATGCGCTTGCCCGAATCAATCGCGGCCTGGATCGTCTGGGGGTTCCAGCCAGGCGTTTCCTGCAGCAGGAAAGCGACGTAGTCGCGGACGTTCTGCAGGCGCACGCAGCCCGAGGAGACGAAGCGGAAATCGTCGCCGAATACGCCGCGCGCCGGGGTGTCGTGCATGTAAACCCCGTGTGGATTGGGGATATTGATGCGCACGAAGCCCATGGAGTTGATGTCAGCGCCAGGGTCCTGGCGGAACATGTAGCGCGTGGCTTCGGTGGAGTTCCAGTTCACCTGCGAGGGCGGAATTTCGACGCCGTTGGAGTAGATGCGGATTTTCTGGTCCGTCAGATAGTTCGGATCCTTCCGCATCTTGGGGATGAGGTCCTTGCGGATGATCGAGGCCGGCACGGTCCAGAACGGGTTGAAGTTCACCTGGGTGACCTTCGCGTTCATGATCGGCGACTGGCGATCGATCTTGCCGACGCCGGCGGCGTGCCGGCTGACCACATGGTTGTCGGCGACGGTTTCCACCAGCGCCGCCGGAATGTTGACCACCGCATAGCGGCGGCCGGGGTTGCCGGAGAGCGAACGCAGACGGACCAGGTTGGTTTCCATCTGGCGCAGGCGCGTCGCTGCGGGCACGTTCATCGCCGCGATGGTCTGGTTGTTCAGCGTGCCGGTGGCGTTGAGCCCGTGGCGTTGCTGGAAGCGCTTCACGCCCGCTTCAACATAGCTGTCGTAAACGTCCTGGTCGCCGCCCGACGCCTGCAGGTCGCCGGAGGCGGCGAGGCGCTGGCGCAGCGCGACGACAGCCGGGCCCTTCGAGCCAAGCCGAAGCCGCTGCCCGGCCTGCACCGTGCCCCAGCCGCCACGGGCCGCCGCATCGCGCAGGCTGGCGATGGCCTGTTCGGTCGCCGCCACGGTTTCCTGGGAGAGCAGCGGCGTGGACGAGCGGGCCAGACGGCTGTTGGTGCCGGAGTCGTAGCTCTGCGTCCATTCGCTCTGGTCATCGAAGGCGAATTTCTGGGCGAATGCGGGCCCAATGGCGAGGCCAGTCGCAGCCGAGGCAGCGCCAAACAGGAAGGCGCGGCGCTTCATCGAAAAGGTCTTCTCGTTCATTGTCCTGGAATTCATCGTCCTGAAGCCGTGCAGATTGGAGCCGCGCAGGCCCGCCCGCGCCAGAGCATGTTCAAGCGAAAGCGGACGACAGCCCCTGAAGCGCCCCTGAGGGAGGCGTCCCGGCCGGCGCCAAGCGCATGGATTACCCTCGTAAACCCATGGTCTTACCAAACCATGATCAGCGGGGCGTTTTTGTGGCGCCAGGCCAGCCGAAAACGCGCGCCCGGCGCGGGCCCCCGTGAACGCGGAGCGCCGGAACGCCATCATCACATTGATAAGATTCAGGTATTGGCTGAGCACGCGCCGCAAACACGCCGGCGCGGCGGTTGCGAGCGCCCGCCACATGTCTGGCGCTGTCGCGTCCATGCCACAGCTTTTGGACCCGGCTTCTGGGCCCAACCCTTGCCGGCGGGAGCGATTGTCAGCGTGACAGGAGATCCAGCGCCCGCTCCGGCGGGCGGCAGGCCGCGGCGCCGCCCGGCCCGGCGACAACCGGCCGGTTGAGCAGTTCGGGATGGGCGGCGATGGCGTCGAGAATGGCGGCGTCGGTCACGTCCGGCCGGTCAAGGCCGAGCACGGGCGCCAGTTCCTTCCAGCGATCGCCCTTGCGCCGGAGCAGCGCCCCTGCCCCGCCCTCCACACGCGCCGCCAGCCGCGCCAGCGCGGCGCGGTCCGGCGGGTCCTTCAGATACAGCACGACGTGGGGCTCGACGCCGGCGGCGCGGATCAGTTCGAGCGCCTTGCGCGAGGTGGAGCACGCCGGATTATGCCAGATGGTGACGTCTCCAGCCGTGTTTGCGCGCATGTCGTCACTCCTGATCGTGGGCGGCCAGCCACGAGATCACCAGGTAGAGCACGGCCAGCACGCCAAACATGGCGACCGTGAACACGCCGCTCGCCACGACCTGCGGCAGGAAGATCGCCATGATCATGTGGCTCATCAGCGCCAGCAGCCACATGATGCCGCCCCAGGTGCTGGTGAGCCACAGCCCGACGGCGGCGACCAGATTGAACACCGCGAAATACACCACCACCGCCTGGGCGCCGAGGCCGCGATCCTCAAACGGCAAGGGCGATGGCGTCAGACCAAGAATGTCGGCCCAGGCCAGCAGGCCCATCATCATCCACAACACCGCCATCAGGCGCAGGAACCAGACGAGGATCAGCCCCCAGCGCACGCGCGGCAGCGGCGAAGCGCGCAGGGCCTCAATCACGCCGCCGGCGCGTCCGCCTTCAGTCCGGGTTTCTTCGCCTTGCGCCGCCACGGGCCTTCCTTCCATCCGCCGGGTTGCTGACGACCTGATTCAGCACGCCGCCCTATCCGCCTGGTTCGCCATGCTTTTCGACCCCGGAACGAAGACCTGCCGGGATGAACGTCCGTGGGGCAAAACCGGTGAAACTGATTCCGGATCTCCCCCCAAGCCATTGAACCAATATCATTTCCCGGGGAAGGCGCAGGCCGTCGCCCCAGGAAACCACCGCATCCGCCCCAGGCGCGCGTCCGCCTCAGTCGAAGGTCAGCTCCGCCGGGCCGAGGGGCGCGAAATAGGCGTCGATATCGGCGGCCGATACCTCAGCCAGCGCGGCCGGCTTCCATTTCGGGCTCTGGTCCTTGTCGACGATCACGGCGCGCACGCCCTCGTAGAAATCATGCCCCAGGGCGATGCGCGACACGATGCGATATTCGATCCGCATGGCCTCACGGAAATCGACGCCGCGACCGCGCCGCATCTGCTCCAGCGACAGGGCCATGCTGGTGGGAGATTTTGTGCGCATCGTGGCGGCGGTCATGCCGGCCAGCTCCGAACCGCCAGCGGCAGCGGCGTCGAGACGGGCGAGAATGCCGGCGACGTCCGGGGCGCTGAACGCGTCGTCGATCATCGCCTGGCTGGAGAGCAGCAGCGAGGTCGCCGGCTTCGCGGCGTACGGCGCAAGCACGGCGTCCACCGGCTCGCCGGCGATCAGGCGGTCGCGGATGGCGCTGAACGCCGACGACGGGGCCGCGTGGGTCGCCAGCCCGAGGGCGTGGGCTTCGCCCTGGTTGATGCGGTCGCCGGTGACGGCGACAAACGCGCCAAGTTCTCCCGGCAGGCGCGGCAGCGCATAGGTGGCGCCGACATCGGGGAAGAAGCCGATGCCGACCTCCGGCATGGCGAAGGTGAACTTGTCAAAAGCCACCATGTGGCTGCCATGGAGCGAGACGCCAACGCCGCCGCCCATGACGATGCCCTCGACCAGGGCGACATACGGCTTTGTATATTCCTTGATGCGGACGTTGAGCTGATACTCCTCACGCCAGAACGTCAGCGCGTCCTCCAGGCGGCCGCCCTTGCCCTGCTCATACAGCGAGCGAATGTCGCCGCCGGCGCAGAAGGCGCGATCGCCCGCGCCGGTGACGATGATGCGGGTGACGGCCGGGTCATGCTCCCAGGCGTCGAGGGCCGCGCGCAGACCGCGCACCATGGTCAGGGTCAGCGCATTCAGGGCCTTCGGGCGGTTCAGAATGACGACGCCCGCCGATCCCTGGCGTTCGCAAATGATTTCGCTTTCCTGAACGTCCTGCACGACCCATATCCTTCTGAAGCATTTTCCGGCGCGGACTTTGGTCACTGACCGCCGCCGCGTCAATCGCCGCGCGCCGAGCCAGGCGGGGGCGCGGCGCCACGGCGTGGCGCCGGCGCGATGCGACCCTTACGCATTTTGCCCCAGCCCTGATGTCCTGTAGAAGGCGAAAGGGGCGGACGCCGGGCGCAAAATCGCCGCCACGGCCGGGCCAGCAACCAGAGCGAGCGGAAAGCCAGCCATGTCGAACAGCAGACCGGGACCGGAAATCGCAGACAACGTCGATCTTTGCCTCGTCCACAGGCTGCGCCGCAACCGCAAATCGGAATGGGCCCGCAGGCTGGTGCGCGAAAACGTGCTGACCACCAACGATCTGATCTGGCCGATGTTCGTTGCAGCCGGCGACAATCTGCGCACGCCGGTCGCCTCGATGCCGGGGGTCGATCGCCAGTCGGTGGACCAGATCGTGCGCTCGGCCGTCGAGGCGGCGGAGCTTGGCATTCCGGCCATCGCCCTGTTCCCCTACACCGACAACGCGCTGAAGGACGCCGAGGGCAGCGAGGCGCTGAACCCGGACAATCTGGTGTGCCAGGCGGCGCGGGCCATCAAGAAGGAAGTTCCTGAAGTCGGCGTCATCATCGACGCGGCGCTGGACCCCTACACCAGCCATGGCCATGACGGCGTGATCGCCGATGGCCGGATTCTCAACGATGAGACGGTGGCGCGCCTGGTGCGCCAGTCGGTGATCCAGGCTGAAGCCGGCGCCGACGTCATCGCCCCCTCGGACATGATGGACGGCCGCGTCGGCGCCATCCGCGACGGCCTCGACGCAGCCGGCTTCCAGGACGTGCAGATCATGTCCTACGCCGCCAAATACGCCTCGGCGTTCTACGGCCCGTTCCGCGACGCGGTGGGCTCCGGCGCCCTGCTGGTCGGCGACAAGCGGACCTACCAGATGGACCCGGCCAACGGCGACGAGGCGCTGCGGGAAGTGGCGCTTGACGTTGAGGAAGGCGCCGACATGATCATGGTCAAGCCGGGCATGCCCTATCTGGACGTGCTGCACCGGGTGAAGAAGGAATTCGGCATGCCAACCTTCGCCTACCAGGTGTCGGGCGAGTACGCCATGATCGAGGGCGCGGCGCGTAACGGCTGGCTCGACGGCGACAAGGCGATGATGGAAAGCCTGCTGGCGTTCAAGCGGGCGGGCGCCGACGGCGTGTTGACCTATTTCGCGCCGCGCGCGGCCCGCAAGCTGCGCGGCATCGCCTGAGGCGCCGTTGGGGAAAAGGAAACGCCGCCATGAACGGCCCTGGCCCCACCGCGAACGGAAACATGGACGGCGCTTCCGGCGATCGCCGGGAGCCGCCGGCGCGTTCCGCGTCTGACGTCGTGGCCATGGCGGCGGGCGCGGGGAGACGCGGCCTGTCGCGGGCCGAGGGTTTTTCAGCCATTGGCGTTGGCGTCTGTCTCGGTCTTGCCGGCGTCGGCGCCTGGTGGGGATTGCAGCCGGCCGTGAACGACCGCGCCGCCCGCCTCTGCCGCACGGTGATCCCGGCGCTGAACCCCGCCGACGCGGTTTTTTCGCTGGCGGAGCCCCGGCCCGGCGCTTCACGCGCCAGCGTGCGCATCGCCTACACGGCGCAGACTCCGGACGGCCGCCTGCGCAGCCGGGAGGTGTCCTGCCGTTACGCCGCGAGCAAGGACGGCGCCCAGGTGCGGCTTACCGGCGTGGCCACCGAGCGCGGACCGCTGGCGGAGGCCAATTTCTATTTTCTGCGCCGCTTCTATCTCGAAGCCAGCGACGGCCCGCCGCCGGACCCGGCGGCCGCGCAGGTCGTCGCGCCGCGCCAATAAGCGCCCGGCCAGCAGGCGCCCGGCCCATAAGCGACCAGCCCGTGAGGCCCAATTTCCCGCGCCAGCGGCGCGGAGAACCGGGCCGTTTCCGTTTTTCCAGATCGCTACTTAAAAACGCCCCGCAACCGCGCATATATAATGCAGAAGCGCGTCCGCACGGGCGCGCCAGACCCATGGCGGAATAGCGGGACAGCATGGCGAACACGGATTTGACGACAGGCCGTCAGGATAACGGCGGCGGACGCGAATGGCGCACCAGCGGCGTGCTCACGTCGCGGCTGTTCGCCTGGCTGATCGACCTGGTGATCATCGCCCTGTGGACGGTCATGCTGGCGATCATCGTTGGCGTCCTGGGCTTTTTGACCTTCGGCCTCGGCTGGTTCCTGTTCGCCCTGGTCGTTCCGGCGTCCGGCATCATTTACAGTATGGTGACGGTGGGCGGCGCCAGGCAATCCACCATCGGCATGCGCATGCTCGGCATGCGGGTGATGCGGGCGGACGGCGGACGCGTTGACGCCATCACCGCCGGGGCGCACGCGCTGTTCTTCTATCTCGCCGCCAGCACCGGCCTGCTCTGGCTCGCGGACGTGGTGATTGGCGTCATTGATGACCGGGGCCGGATGGGGCACGACTATCTCGCCGGCCTGGTGGTGGTCTGGAACGACTGAACCTGGCGCGGCCGGCCCGGGGGGCCGTTCAGGGCCAGCCGGCCATGGCGTCGGGAAATGGGGGGCGTCTGTGACGCTCCCTTTCTTTCATTGGCTGCCGACATGGCCCGCCCCCTGCCCTTGACCATCGTCGTGAACCATCATTTAAGCCCCACCCCGGAAGGCCGCGCCCCGCAAGGCCCATTCCCGGAACAGCCCGGCGATGGTACCCTGAGGCCGCTGGCGATGTTTCGCCGCGCCCAGCAACGGGGGGACCAGCAGCGTGACCACCCATCCGCGCGAGACGCCCCAGTTCTATCTCACCGGACCGGCGACCTGCCCCTATCTGCCAGGGCGCCAGGAGCGGAAGGTGTTCACCCACCTGGTGGGCCGGCGCGCCGCGGAGCTGAATGACCTGCTGAGCCAGAACGGCTTTCGCCGCTCGCAGACCATCGCTTACCGGCCAGCCTGCGAGGACTGCGCCGCCTGCGTCTCGGTGCGGGTGGCGGCAGGCGACTTCGTTCCCGGCAAGAGCTTTCGCCGGGTGCTGCGCGCCAACGCCGATCTGGTTGGCGCCATGGGCGCGCCGGCGGCCACGGCGGAGCAATACGGCCTGTTTCGCGATTACCTGACGGCCCGCCACCACGATGGCGGCATGGCCGACATGAGCGTGCAGGACTACGTCACCATGGTCGAGGACAGCCACGTGGACACCCGGCTGCTCACCTGGCGCCGGCGCGGACCCGACACGGCCATTAATGGACGCGGCCAGGGACCGCTGATCGCCGCCGCGCTGACGGACGTGCTCGGCGACGGGCTGTCGATGGTCTATTCCTTCTTCGATCCGACGGAGGAGCGTCGCAGCCTTGGCGCCTTCATGATTCTCGACCATATCCGCCGGGCCCGCGAGATGGGCCTGCCCTACGTCTATCTGGGCTTCTGGGTCGAAGGTTCACGCAAAATGGCCTACAAGGCGCGTTTCACGCCGCAGGAACGCCTGACCGGCGCGGGCTGGAGACGCCACGAATGACCCTGGACAGCGCAAGCCGTCTCGCCGGCGCAGCCCTTGCCGCGCCCACCGCATCCCCCACGCTGAAACGCCCGGCCCGCCTGCCGGTCATCGACGCGGCGCGCGGCGTCGCCCTGGCGGCCATGGTGATCTACCACAGCGCCTGGGACATTACCTTCTTCAACCTGGCGCCCATCGACGCGGTGAATTCGCCGTTCTGGCGTAATTTCGCCCACGGCATCGCCAGCAGCTTCCTGTTCCTGGTCGGCGTCAGCCTGGTGCTGGCCACCCAGAACGGAATCAACTGGATGGCCTGGGGCAAGCGGCTGGCCATGGTGGTCGCCGGCGCGGTCGCGGTGACCGCATCGACCTGGCTCACCAATCCGCACCAGTTCATTTTCTTCGGCATCCTGCACTGCATCGCCGCCGCCAGCATTCTGGCGTTGCCGTTCCTGCGCGCGCCCTGGCCGCTGACGGCGCTCGTCGGGGCCGGCGTCATCGCCCTGCCGTTCTTCTGGACCTCGCCGCTGTTCAGCCACGGCCCGCTGATTGTCACCGGGCTGGCTGACGTCGTTCCCAGCACGGCTGACTGGGTTCCCATCTTCCCCTGGTTCGGCGCGGTGCTGCTCGGCGTGGCGGCGGCGCGGGCCTGCCTCGGCTGGTTTCCCGCCACGGCGGCTGGCCGCTGGCGCGACGCTGGCCGCATCGGCAAGACGCTGACTTTCGCCGGCCGGCACAGCCTGATCATCTACCTGACGCACCAGATTGTGCTGATGGGTCTGTTCGGCGCCATCGCCTGGTTGGCTGGCCCGTCCCAGGCGGCGCTGGACATGCGGGTGGCGCACACCTGCCACTTCGCCTGCGCCGCCAACGCCGGTTCCGAAGCCTTCTGCCAGAAGTATTGCGATTGCCTCGTCGGCAGCCTGCGTCAGGACGGACTGTCAGCGCCAGTCGTCTCCGGCGACATCACCCCGGCCGGCCGGGCGCGGCTGGGCCAGACCATCGACCAGTGCAGCGAAGCGGCGAAGCCGCAGTGAACGCCAGCCTCAAAGGCAGCCAGATCAGGGCCCTGTCAGTGGTCGCGCCCAGTGGAAGCAGGATCGCTGCTGGCGTGAAAACCCTTGAAGTCCGGCGCTGGGTCCCGCCCCTGACGCCGGCCGAGGATTTGCTGATCATCGAGAACCGCCGGTTTCTACGCCAGGCAGGCGATGAAGACCCGGGTGGGCGGGCCGTGGCGATCGTGCGGGTGACGCGGGTCCGGCCGTTCACCCGCGCCGACATGGCCGCCGCCTGCGCCCGCACTTACGCGGACGGCTGGCTCGCCTGGGAACTGGGGGACATTCGCCCGATTGCCTGGCGCGGCGCCGTGCTGGCGGCGCGGGGCATCTATCTGGTCGACTGGCCGTAACCCAGGCGCGCGTGCGCTCACCGGCATGAAAATGGCCGGGCGAGCCCGGCCATTTTCGCCATGCGCGGCCGGACGGCGAGGCGCCGCTTACAGACCCACCATCAGCTTGGCGATGATATCGCGCTGCACTTCGGACGAGCCGCCGAAGATGGTGAAGGCGCGGCTGTTGAGATACTCCGGCACCACCGGCAACTCGATCTCCGGCAGGGTCGCCCGGTTCAGGCCATACAGCGGCCGGGTCGGCTCCCAGACCAGCGCGTCATAGCCCAGAACATCGACGGCCAGGCGCGTGATGGCCTGCTTGATCTCGCTGTTACGCAATTTCAGCAGCGATGAGACGGCGCCGGGGTTCTGGCCGGTCTGAAGCGCCGACATGATGCGCAGCTCGGTCAGCTCCAGCGCGTCGATATCGATCTCGATCTCCGAAATCTTCATCGCCAGCGCCGGATCATCGATCGGCTGGCCGGGGGCCTCGCCGTTGGCCAGCTCAATCACGTGCTGCAGGCCGCGCCGCAGGCGGGCCGCCGCGATGCCGCCGCCGCGCTCGAACTCCAGCAGATACTTGCCGTAAGTCCAGCCCAGCCCCTCCTCGCCGATGCGGTTCTCCACCGGCACGCGCACGTCGTCGAAGAAGACCTGGTTGACCTCGTGGTCGCCGCCGATGGTCAGGATCGGCCGGATGGTGATGCCGGGCGAGGTCATGTCGATCAGGATGAAGCTGATGCCTTCCTGCTTGCGGCCGGTGTCGTCGGTGCGCACCAGCGCGAACATCATGTTGGCGTGGTGGGCGTGGGTGGTCCAGATCTTGGTGCCGTTGATAACGTAGTGATCGCCATCGCGCACGGCGCGGGTCTTCAGCGAAGCCAGATCGGAGCCGGAGCCTGGCTCGGAATAGCCCTGACACCAGTAGTCCTCGCCATTGAGGATGCGCGGCAGGTACTTCGCCTTCTGCTCCGGCGTGCCAAACCTGATGATGACCGGGCCGACCATGGCGACGCCCATGGGCGACACGCTGGGCGCGCCAGCCTTCGCGCACTCGGTGGCGAAAATCCAGCGCTGCGCCGGCGTCCAGGTCGGACCGCCAGCCTCCGGCGGCCAGCCGGGCGCGGCCCAGCCCTTCGACGCCAGGGCGCGGTGCCACGGGTCCGAAATCTCCTTGTCGGAGAACACGGACGGCGTCAGGCCCTGGGCCCGCTTCATGTCGGGCGTCAGCGCGGAAGCGAGGAATTCGCGGACTTCCTCACGGAAGGCCTTTTCCTCATCGGAGAACGAAAAATTCATGGGAGTTCAACTCCTGTCGCCTCGCCGCACCCGGACAGCGGGAATGGCGCAGCGCGAAAACATTTCAGGCAGCGCGTCCGGCGGCGCTGAGGGCCGCATGGCGCTTCAGATGATGATCGACGCCGCCGAACATGGCGTCGAAGAACACCACGCGCTTCAGGAAAGCGCCGATCTCCAGTTCCTCGGTCACGCCCATGCCGCCATGCAGCTGCACCGCCTGCTCGGCGACGAAGCGCGCGCCGCGGCCGATCTTCGCCTTGGCGCCAGACACGGCGCGGGCGCGGGCGGCGGGCTCCGCGTCGGCGAACAGCGCCGCGCGCAGGGCCAGCGAGCGCGCCTCCTCCACCGCCACGGCCATGTCGGCCATGCGATGGCGCAACGCCTGATTGACCGACAGCGGCTTGCCGAACTGCTCGCGCGTCTTGATGTAAGCGGCGGTAGTCTCCACCAGCGTCTGCATCATGCCGACCGCCTCGGCGCACAGGGCCGCGGTCGCGTGGTCGCTCACCGCCTCGATCACCGGCAGCGCGTCTTCAAGGCCGCCGAGCAGCGCGCCGGCGCCCAGGCGCACGCCCGCGAGCCGCGCCTGCGAGACCTTGCCGCCGCCAAGGCGCAGGTCCGTCGTCAGGGTCACCCCCTCCGCATCGCGCGGGACGATGAACAGGCCAATGCCCTTCGCATCGGCGCGGTTGCCATGGATGCGGGCGGAAACGATGAGCAGGTCCGCCTCATCGGCGTCGAGCACGGCGGTCTTGGCGCCGTCGAGCACCCAGCCGTCCGCGTCCCTCACCGCATGGGTCGCCACGTCGGCCAGATTGTAGCGGGCCTGGCGCTCGCTGTGCGCAAAGGCGATGCGCAGCGCGCCTTCCGCAACTTTCGGCAGCAGATCCGCCTGCTGGGCCGGCGAGCCAGCCGCCGCGATCGCGCCAGCGCCGAGGATCACCGTGGAGACGTAAGGCGAATCAACCAGCCCCTCGCCAAAGGCCTCCATCAGCATGCCGACTTCAACGGCGCCGCCGCCCAGGCCGCCATGCGCCTCTGGCAATGGCAGGGCGAGCCAGCCCAGGTCGGCGAACTCGCGCCAGGTGGCGGCGGAAAAGCCCTCGCCGGCCTCTGCCCGTTTGCGGCGGGCGTCGGCGTTATACTGGGCGCGGACAAAACGCCCGGCGCTCTCTCGCAGCAGGCGCTGCTCTTCGGTGGGGGTGAGATCCATGGTCAGACAGACGCCTTTCCCTTGACCGATCCATGCACGCCGGACGGGTCTACGATTGAACCAAACTGCTGGAAATTGTGGGCGTGGCAGAGCTGGTGCAGGGCATAGGCTTTGTCGATCGCCGCCTGCTGGCCCATGATGTCGAGCGAGCCGTTGACCGCCTCCTTGGCCAGCTTCAGGGCGAAAGCCGGCTTGGCGGCGATGCGCTGCGCCAGTTGCGTGGTGGCCTCGCGCAGGGCCTCGCGCGGCGTGACGTGATTGACCATGCCGAGCCGGTAGCCTTCCTGGGCGGTCCACGCATCGGAAGTGAACAGGAATTCCTTGGCCTTGCGGGCGCCCAGCTCCCAGGGGTGGACGAACCACTCATGGCCACAGACGCCCATGGTCACCACCGGGTCGCAGAACGACGCGTCCTCGCTGGCGACGATCAGGTCGCAGGCCCAGGCCAGCATCAGCCCGCCGGCGATGCAGCGGCCCTGGACCTCGGCGATGGTCGGCTTGGAAATATTGCGCCAGCGACGGGTCATCTGCAGGTAGATTTCCTGCTCGCGGGCATAAAGACCATGGGCGCCAGGCTCGGCGAAACCGCCCCAGTTGAACACCGGCGGGAAATCAACCCCGGCCGCGTTCTTCGCGCCGGCGCGCAGGTCATGACCGGCCGAAAAGTGCGGATCGGCGCCCGCCAGGATGATGACCTTCACCGCGTCGTCGGCGGCGGCCGCGTCGAAGGCGGCGTTGAGATCGTAAGTCATCTGGAGGTTCTGGGCGTTACGGGCCCCAGGCCGGTTCATCACGATGCGGGCCACGCCCTCCGCCGGCCGCTCAACCAGCACGGTTTCATATTCCGCCATTGTTTCCTCCCCCCGGGCAGCTGCCCGCCAGCCGCGGAGCGTTGCCCTTGTAACGTCGCCCCCTGTGGAGACCTCGCGCGGCGGCGCGGCGATGCGACAAAAGCGCCACCCACGCTCCGCGTCCCTTCCGGCGTTCCATCCGGCGGCGCGCCTGAAACACGCGACCGGAGGCAGTCGCCGCCGGCGCCAATCAAACGCTAGTTCAGGATTGAAAGCGCGTCCAGAGCCCACGGCGCGGGCCGCCGCGTCGGGTCTGAATCAGATGTGGGAGAGGAGACGCCTGGCGGCGGCGCGTTGACGCTGGACGCGCCTGTCGCGGGTTGGCCGCTCAGATATGGGTCAGAATATTGACCAGCCGGCCGAATGGATCGCGGACGAACAGGCGGCGCACGCCCCATGGTTCGACAGCCGGGCCATAGACCAGGGGAAAACCGGCCCGGGCGAGCCGGTCAATCACCTCGTCCAGATTGTCAACCTCAATGGAAAGGTCAGGAACCGGCTGGTCGCTTCCTCCTGCGCTGGCGATGCTGACCTGAGCCGGCGCCGCCGCCCCGCTGGCGAAGGTGACAATCCAGCCGTGGTCCATCACCACGTCCAGATCGAGCACATCGCCGTAAAACGCCCGGGCGCGACTGATGTCGCCGGCGGCAATGTTCGCCACGATCCGCCTGACTGTCATCGCTCTGCCTCCCGCCATCCGGCATGGTCCGGGCGCGGCCGCGGCGCCCGCCAACAGCGGGCCACCGCCGCATGCCCTTTCAACGCGCCCCGTCAGGTGGAGCGGGCAAAGCCGCCAGGGGGCGTTGCTCCCCCTGGGCATCCCTTGGAGGCGTCCCTTGGAGGCGTCCTTTTGGGGGGCGTCCTTTGGGGGCGTCCTCAGGCAGGCAACCTGAACAGACCGGCTTGTGGCGGGCGGGCGGAACAGGCAAGCGCCCGCCCGCCCCGGCCCCACCAGCGCGGGGCCGCGCGCGGCCTAACCGAACCGGTTGTTGCGCGGGAACCCCTTGGGCGGCAGCCGGCCTGCTTCGGCGCGGTTGCCGACCCAGTCGCGCAGGTCGTTTTCGTTCACGGTCCAGGTGCGGCCGGAGGTATCCTTCCAGGTCAGACCTTCGGCGAGGTTGAAGGTCTTGGCGTCCGCGGCGCCGCCGTCGCGATATTTTTGCAGGCGCACGCCCTTGCCGCGCGTCATCTCCGGCGCCTGAATCAGCGGGAACACCAGCAGTTTGCGGTTCTGGCCGATGATGGCGAGATGATCGCCGGCGACCGGCGCGCACACCGCCAGTTTGTGCGGCGCGTCCATCACCATGATCTGCTTGCCCTTGCGGGTGTTGGCGACCATGTCGTCGGAGCTGGCGACGAAGCCGCGCCCCTCGCTGGACATCATCAGCATCTTCTCGCCCTGGCGCCAGGGCCAGGCCGCGACGATGCTGGCGTTCTCGTCCATGTCGATCAAGATGCGCAGCGGATCGCCAACGCCCCGCCCGCCCGGCAGCTTCGCGGCCTCGATGGTGAAGACGCGGCCGGTGCTGTCGGCCAGCAGGATGCGCGAGGTGGTTTCGGCGTGGAACGACAGGGCCAGGCTGTCGTCGCCCTTGAACTGAAGGCCGGACACATCCGCCACATGGCCCTTGAGGGCGCGGATCCAGCCCTTGGCCGACACCACCACGGTGACTGGCTCGCGCTCGACCATGGCCTCGGTCAGGTCGATGGCCCCGGCGGCTGGCGCGTCAGCGAAGGTGGTGCGGCGGCGTCCCAGCGGCGTTTCGGGCCCGAACAGCTTGCGCAGGGCGCGGATTTCCGTGGACACCTTTTTCCACTGCGCCGCTTCCGAGCCGAGCAGCGCGTTCAGTTCGGCCTCTTCTTTCTGCAGCGCCTCCTGTTCGGTGCGCAGCTGCATCTCCTCCAGCTTGCGCAGGGCGCGCAGGCGGGTGTCGAGAATGGCGTTGGCCTGGATTTCCGTAAGATCAAAGCGCTTCATCAGCGCCGGCTTCGCCTCGTCCTCCTCGCGGATGATGCGGATCACCTCATCGAGATCGAGATAGACGATCAGCAGGCCGCCAAGGATCTCCAGGCGCCGACCAATGACGCCGAGGCGATGGCGCGAGCCACGCTGCAACACGTCGCGGCGGTGATCCACCCACTCGCGCAACACCTCGGCGAGGCCCAGCACGCGCGGCACGCGCCCGGCGGTGAGCACGTTCAGGTTGAGCGGAACCCGGCTCTCCAGCTCGGTGAGCCGGTACAGCGATTCCATCATCAGTTCCGGGTCGACCGTCCGCGAGCGCGGCTCGAAAACAACGCGCACGTCCTCGGCCGATTCATCGCGCACGTCGGCGACCAGCGGCAGCTTCTTGTCCTGCAACAGGTCGGCGATCTTCTCGATCAGCCGCGCCTTGGGCACCAGATAGGGGATTTCCGTAACCACGGCGACCCAGCCGCCGCGCCCCGCGTCTTCCTTCTCCCAGCGGGCGCGCACGCGAAAACCGCCGCGGCCGCTCCGGTAGGCGTCGACGATATTGACGCGCGGCTCGACAATGACGCCGCCAGTGGGAAAATCCGGCCCCTGGACGAAGTTGAGCAACTGCTCCGACGTCGCTTCCGGGTGGGTGATCAGATAAAGCGCCGCCTCGCACAGTTCGGCGACGTTGTGCGGCGGGATCGACGTGGCCATGCCGACGGCGATGCCCTGCGACCCATTGGCCAGCAGGTTGGGGAAAGCCGACGGCAGCACCGCCGGCTCCATGGTGGAGCCATCGTAATTGGGGCGGAAATCAACGGTGTCGTTGTCGATATCCTGAAGCAGCAACCGGGCCACGTCGGTCATGCGCGCTTCGGTGTAGCGGTGGGCGGCCGGGCCGTCGCCGTCGATATTGCCGAAGTTGCCCTGCCCCTCCACCAGCGGATAGCGCGAGGCGAAATCCTGGGCGAGCCGCACCATGGCGTCGTAGATGGCCTGATCGCCGTGCGGATGGAACGAACCCATCACGTCGCCGACGACCTTGGCGGATTTCTTGAACGGCGAGCCCGGATCAAGCCGCAGCAGGCGCATGCCGTAGAGAATGCGGCGGTGGACCGGCTTCAGGCCATCGCGCGCATCCGGCAGGGCGCGATGCATGATGGTCGAGAGGGCGTAGTCGAGATAGCGCTGCTCCAGCGCCTCACGCAGCTCGACATTCTCAATGCCGTCGTCCGGCGGCGTCCCGACCTCTTTGCCCATTGCCTCCCCCGGTACACGCCGCAGACCGGCGCCGATGGCGAACTGTCATCGCGACCGAAACCAGCGCGGCGATACAATCGGCCCAACGGCGAAAGCGCGCGCCCGATCGACGGCCGGGCGCATGCAGGAACAGCCGCCCGAAGACATGAGAACGGGTAGCGAACAAACCCTCTGAACGCAAGTATTTACATGGGGCTTCCCACGTTATCCCGCCTGGGCGGGCGCAGCAGCAACACCGCGGCGATGATCTGGAGGGCCACGCACAGGGCCAGGGGCGCGCCATAGCCGCCGGTGAGGTCGTGCACGACGCCGACGACAGCCGGGAAGAAGGCATAGAAAAACTGCCCCGTGGCCACTGTCATGCCCATGATCAGGCTGAAAGCGCGGGCGGGAAATTCATGCTGGATAATGGTGGCGGGCAGCGTGATCAGGTTGCCGACCGAGAGGCCGAACAGGATCACCGCCGGAAACAGAACCTGCGGGCTGCGCGGCCAGATGATGATGGCGACCAGCGCCAGCGCCTGACTGCCGATGCTGAGCGCTGTCGTCAGGCGCTGGTTGACCCGGTCGATGACAAAGCCAAGGGCGACCCGCCCGGCGAAGGCGGCGAAGGAGCCGGCCATCAGGGCCACGGCGGTTTGCTCCGACCCCAGGGCCGGCAGCAACAGCGCCACCTGGTGCATCAGGAAGCCGACCTGGGCGCCGAACCCCAGGGCAAAGGGCGCGGCGATGCTCCAGAAATGCAGGGAGCGCATGGCGTCGCGCCAGTTGGCGGGGCCATCCGGCGCGCGGTCAGAACCACTGACCACCGCATGGGGCTCCGCGTCCGGGACCGGCGCCCGGCTGGCAAGGCCGAAGACCAGCAACGGCAGCAGCAACGCCAGCATGGCGAGGCTGAGCCCGGTGACGCTGGCGGCGAGGCCGTACACGGCGCTGAGCCGCACCAGCAGCGGCGCGACGAAGACCCCGGCGAGACTGGCGCCGTTGAGGGCCAGGCTGATGGCGAGGCCACGCTTGCGATCGAACCAGCGGGCGAGCGTGGTGGAAATGGCGGTGGAGCTGGTGGCCGCCCAACCGACGCCCAGCACCGCGCTGCTCGCGAACAGCGTGACCGGGTGGCGGGCGTTGGCCACGCCGATGGCGCCAAGGGCCATGACGCAGACGCCGCCACAAAGCAGAATCCGCAAGTCCACCCGCGAAAACAGGACGCTGACCCAGAGCAGACAGGCGGCGCCAAAGACGTAATAAAAGGTGATGGAGGCCGAAACCAGCGCCGTGGACCAGCCATTGGCGCGCTGCAACTCCGCCAGATAGACTGGCTGGCCGTAGAAGCCGAAGCCCCAGACGAAAATGGCCATGGCGAAGCAGGCCAGCACCGCCGGCCAGCCGGCGCGGAATTCGCTGGTTGCGACGGCGGTCACATGCGCGGGGCCGGCCCGGTTCAGGTCCGCGTCAGTGTGGTCCGCATTGGCGGCGATGGGCAGGGCGGACATGGATCTGGCTCCAGAGAATTCGGGCGTCGCGCGGGCGCCGGATGTTTCCCGAAACCGGATGCCATCTCCTGACCTGACGCGATATCCGCATCCTGCTTTTGAATGGACCGCGCGGCCAGCCGCGCCAGCGCGCCCCTGGGTTGCGCCGGGCCGGCGCCTTTTGCCGGCGCCCGCCAGACACATCCCCGGGCGCCCAGGGGGCCTGGGCCGGAATTCCGGCCTTATTGGGGGCTGGCGTCGCTCAGGCGTTGCAGGATGGCGATGACGCGTTCGCGCCCGTCCGGCGCTGGCATGCCGCGTGGTCCGTAGACATGACGGGTCAGGAAAAAACCGGTGACGCGCAGGGCGGCGAGCACGTCCTGCGGCGACGGGGGCGTCGCCAGCGCGCCGGAAAGAAACGGCGGCAGCGGCAACAACCGGTCCTTCCAGGGCTCGCCAGCCGTGGCCGACACGGCGCACCCCGACTTCGGCGAGACATACGCCAGATGCTCCGTGACGCCGGTGGCGACGCAGCGCGAGAGGTCGAGGCCAAACCCCAGCTCGGCCAGCAATGACAGCTCGAACAGGGCCAGCAGGCCAGGGCCCACCGCATCATCGCCCACATGGTCGGCCAGCAGGGCCAGGGCGTCGTGCACATCCGCATGGGGGTCACGCTCCGGCAGCAGGCGCGTCAACGCCACCGCCGCGCCGAGCAGGTTGAGCGCCAGGGCCGAGCCCATATAGCGCGCCGCCCGCAACTGGCCGCCCTCCACCGCGAACACGCCCAGCTGCTCCTCGATGCGGGCCCGCCACACCAGGGAAACCGAGTTGCCAGGCTGAAGCACCGGACGCATGCGGCCCGAGCGCCCGCCGCGCACCACGCCGGCGTGACGGCCATGGGCGCGGGTCATGACTTCAAGAATGACGCTGCTTTCGCCAAGACGGCGCACGCCGAGCACCACGCCTTCGTCAGCCCATTCCATGGCCTCTCCGCTGGCCCGGGCTACGGAACGTCTGGTCCCGGCGCCGTTGTGGTCGTGTTTCTGGCTGGCGACGCCGCGCGGGCGCGGCGGGCGCCGGACTGGCCAATTCCGGGCCATCCTGTCTGGCCCATCCTGGCCGGATCAGGCGCGGCCAGGATGGGCAAGCCGACAGGCTTCCGGGCGCCTCCAGCCAGGCGGCGTCGCCGGTTCCCCAGGGGGCCGATCGGCTCGCCGGCTCAGTTGCGCGGGAACTCCAGCCCCATCTCGCGATAGCGGGCCGGGTCGTCGCCCCAGTTCTCGCGCACCTTGACGAACAGGAACAGGTGCACTTTCGCGTCGGCCGCCTCGGCGATATCGACGCGGGCGGCAGAGCCAATGGCCTTGATGGTCTGGCCGCCCTTGCCCAGCACGATGCTGCGCTGGCTCTCGCGCTCGACAAAGATGGTCTGCTCGATGCGCACCGAGCCGTCGCGCTGTTGCGTCCACGTGTCGGTTTCCACCGTGGAGGCATAGGGCAGTTCGTCGTGCAGGCGATCGAACAGCTTTTCGCGGGTGATCTCGGCCGCCAGCTGGCGCAGCGGCGCGTCGGCGATCTGATCCTCGGGGTAGTGCCAGTGATCAACCGGCATGCGTTCGGCCAGCCACGCCTTGAGGTCGCCGACGCCGTCGCCCTTCATGGCGGAAACCATGAACGTGCGCTGGAAATCGCCCTTTTCATTGACCGCCGCCGCCAGGGCGAGCAGACGCTCGCGCTGGATCAGGTCGATCTTGTTGAGGATCAGCACCTTGGGCTTGCGCACCTCGGCCAGCCGCTCCAGCACCGCCTCCACTTCCTCATCCACGCCCTTGCGGGCGTCGACCAGGAGGCAGACGACGTCAGCGTCGCCGGCGCCGCCCCAGGCGGTGGTGACCATGGCCCGGTCGAGCCGGCGCTTCGGCCGGAAGATGCCAGGCGTGTCGACGAAAATCATCTGGCTGTCGCCGTGAATGGCGATGCCGCGCACCAGCACGCGGGTGGTCTGCACCTTGCGGGAAATGATCGACACCTTGGCGCCGACAAGGGCGTTGAGCAGGGTCGACTTGCCGGCGTTGGGCGCGCCGATCAGGGCAATGAAGCCGCAGCGCGTTTGCAGCGCCCCGTCCTGGCCGTCGCCGGCGCCTGGAGCCGGCGGAGTGGTTTCGTCAGTCATGTATGCCCTTGTTCATGTCGGATCGGCGCCTTTTCACGTCGGATCGGCGCCTTCGCGCGCGAGAAACTGGCCGGCGGCGTCCTGCTCGGCGGCGCGCTTGGAGGCGCCCTTGCCGATGCAGGGTTCGAAGCCCTGGACCTGGGTGGAAATGGTGAAGACCGGCGCGTGGTCCGGCCCGGTCGTTTCCACCAGTTCGTAGCCGGGATTGGGCAGGCCGCGGGCGTGGGCCCACTCCTGCAAGGTGGTCTTGGCGTCGCGCAGCGGCCGCTGCGGCGCGTGCATGCGCGGCCCGAAGGCGGCGCGCACCACAGCGGCGGCCGCGCCATGGCCGCCATCGAGATACACCGCGCCAACAATCGCCTCGCACACATCGGCGAGCAGCGAAACGTTCTGGCGGGCGCGCGGGAAGGCGCCGCCGGCGGCGAGGCGCAGGTGCGGCGGCACATCCCAGGCGCGGGCCACCTCCGTGCAGGTTTCGCGGCGCACCAGCTCGGCGAGGCGGCGCGACAGCTCGCCCTCCTCCGCCGCCGGGAACGTGCGGAACAGCATTTCCGCCACCACCAGGCCCAGCACCCGGTCGCCCAGGAATTCCAGCCGCTGGTAGGAGCCGATGCGATCGTCGGCGCCGCTTACGTGGGTCAGCGCCCGCTCCAGCAGCGAACGGTCGGTGAAGCTGTGGCCAACGGCGGCTTCCAGCGCCGCCAGCGGTGGTTTGCGCGCGGCCATGTCAGCGAACCCTGGTGAACATGCGATCCCAGCGCACGCTCCACGGCCATTTCCAGAACTGCCAGGCGGCCGAATCCTCCTTCACCGAGAAGAAAATCAGTTCGGCGCGACCAATGAAATTCTCGAACGGCACATAGCCAACGCTCGATTCATCACGGCTGTCGGTGGAGTTGTCGCGGTTGTCGCCCATCATGAAGTAATGACCGGCCGGCACGGTGTAGACATAGGTGTTGTCCCAGTAACCCTTGTCGCCGTCACGCTCGATCACCCGGTGTTTCACGCCGCCCGGCAGCGTCTCGATATATTGCGGCACCGGAACCTGACGCCCCCAGGAGTCAGAGGTGACGTAATCCTCGATGCGCTGGCGCTCGACCAACTGGTCATTGATATACAGCCGCCCGTCGCGCATCTGGACGCGGTCGCCCGGCAGGCCGATGACGCGCTTGATATAGTCGGTGGAATTGTCCTTCGGCAGCTTGAACACCGCCACGTCGCCGCGCTTCGGCTCCGAGGCGAGGATGCGGCCATTGAACACCGGCGGGCTGAACGGAATGGAGTATTTCGAATAGCCGTAGGAATATTTCGACACGAACAGGTAATCGCCGATCAGCAGCGTCGGGATCAGCGAGCCCGAGGGAATGTTGAACGGCTGGAACAGCAGGGTGCGCACGACGACCGCGATGAGCAGCGCCTGGACAATGACCTTGACGGTTTCGTAGAGGCCGCCGTCTTTCGACGGCTTCTCCCGGTTTTCAACATCCGTGCGCGCCATGCACCGGCCTTCCGTGGCCGGTCACGGCCTGACCGGCGAAATGGGTTTCAGATGAAGCGCCGGCCCTGAAGCTGGCGTTCGGGCATGTTGCGGTTGCACGACGCCGGGCCCCGGTTTGGGAACCTGATGTCGCGCAACCGCAACATGCGCGTCGCGGGGCCAGCCGATCGCGCCGATCGCGCCCGCCCCCGCCGCGCGCCATGGATACTCCAAGGCGCAGCCCGGCTCAATCGCGCTCGCAGGCCGCCGGCCGCGCAGCAACTGGCGTACAGGTCCGGGCGTAAGCGAACATGCCCTCCAGCGACCGTTCCAGGACATGCGCCGGGATGGTCGCCGGCAGGCGGCCGGAAAGTATGCAACCGTTCTATCGCCCCGGATTGCGGCGCGAACGGGGCCATGGTCCCCGCAAACCGGCGCAGGCGCCCATCGCCGCGCAGGCGCCGTTTGGCCTTGCAGACTTGCAGCCTTGCGAAGCCGGGATCAGGCCGCCCCCTGCCCATGGGGCGCCGCCGGCAGCGCTTCGATGATGACGAACGCCTGGGCCACTGGCGGATCATCGGTGAGCGAAACGTGGATCACCGGCTGCATGCCCGGCGGAACCATCGCGTTCAGGCGCGCGAGGGCGCCGCCGGTGAGGCGCATGGTGGGCCGCCCGCCAGGCAGGTTGACCACCTCCATGTCGCGCCAGAAGACGCCGAGGCGCAGGCCCGTGCCCAGCGCCTTGGAGCAGGCCTCCTTGGCGGCGAAACGCCGGGCATACGACGCCGCCCGCGCGGCGCGGCGGTCACTTTTCACCCGCTCGCCCTCCGTGAAGACGCGATGGGTGAACCGGTCGCCGAACCGGTTCAGGGACTTTTGTATACGATTGATATCGCAAAGATCCGAGCCAATGCCGACGATCATCCTGCCCTCTCCCCTGGCGGCGTTCCGCCAGGCCGTGACGCCGCGCGCCTGATCTGCGGCCTTCTGATCCCTGACCAGCCAGTTACGGCATAAGCGGGCCAGAACCAAGACAAACGGCGCCAGCCTGGCTGGCGCCGTCCATGCCCGAAGGACTGGAACTCCGGCGGCGCCCCGCGGACGGGGCGGGCGCAGGAACCTCCGTTGAAAGCGCCGGACTGACCGGAGCCTACGCGTCCTGACCTGCCCGCGAAATCACGCCGGCGATCAGTCCGCCCACCAGGGGCGCCACGATGAACAGCCAGACCTGGGACATCGCCTTGCCGCCCACGAACAGCGCCGGGGCGAGGCTGCGGACCGGGTTAACCGAGACGCCGGTCACATTGACGAAGACAACGTGGATGACGAACAGGGTGAGCCCGATCACCAGGCCAGCGATGGCGGCGTTCGCAGCCGGCTTCGTGACCTGCAGGATCAGGTAGACGAAGATGAAGGTGATCAGCACTTCCACGAGCGCCGCCGCCGTGAGGCCATAGCCGGCGCCATACCCTTCACCCCAGCCGTTCTGGCCAAGGCCGGACGCGGCGACGTCATATCCGCCAACCTTGTCCATCAGGATCGCGTACAGCACGGCCGCGGCAATGACGCCGCCGACAAGCTGCCCGATGACATAACCCACCGCGTCGCCGACGCCGATGCGACCGGCGCTGAGGAAGCCCAGCGTCACCGCCGGATTGATGTGACAGCCAGAAATACCGCCAATCGAATAGGCGGCCACCATCAGGCCGATGCCGAAGGCGAAGGCGATGCCCAGCAGGCTCATCGCCGTGCCGGCGCCCGTGCCCGTGGCGAGCACAACCGCGCCGCAGCCGAAGAAAACAAGCAACGCGGTGCCATATGCCTCTGCGATATACTTCTTCACGCCATCCATAGGACTACCCCCATGCAAGCGGCCACCCGGCCGCACACCCACGGTCACCGCGCAGTTCGCCGGGACCGGTCCATTCTCCGCCCCAGACGCAAACCGCCGCCAGCGGCCCCTCATGCCCCCCTGCCGGCCTTCTGGCCGCGAACGGTGGCGCGGCGTCACCCTCAGGGAGAGGCTGCCAGGGAGAGGCTGCTTGTGTGGTCTCCGCCAGGCAACTGCCTGGCCGCCTGTTGTGGATGCGCCATGGCGCAGCTAGCCAAAAACGTCCCGCGCCGGGTGGCGGCGCGGACCCGCTTTCAGTAACGTATTCCTTTGTAACTGATTCAATTCTTGGCAGGTATCAATCTTTTGAGAACTGTTATTTATCTGGCGCCGCGAAAGCGCCATTCACCAGGCAATACGCTGCTGGAGCGGGTCCGCGCCGCCATGTGATGCGCATGACAACAGAATTATTAAATAATGAATCCAGCGCTTTATGGTGAAGCTCCCGGCCAGGCGTCATCAGGACCGTTGCGGGGCCAGCGCGGGCGCTCCTGTTGACCGCCCCGAAGCGCGCCGGCGCCCTTGCCGTTTGCCCGGAAGCTTCCCGATATAAAAGGCGCGCATCCAGGGACCCGCGCCCGCGCCAGCCCGACGCGGGCATGCCCCCGGCAACCAAGGCCCGGCCACGAGAACCTGGCTGGAAAAACCTGACTGGCTGGCGAGCGGCGGCTCTCAATCCGTCCGGGACGCGCCCTGCTCCGCCCGGGCCGCGAGAATGACAGCGCGCATGCGGGCCACGGCGGCTTCGAGGCCGGTAAAAATAGCCTCGCCGACAAGAAAATGGCCGATGTTGAACTCGGCGATCTCAGGTATCCGCGCGACGGGAATAACGGACTCAAAGTTGAGGCCGTGACCGGCATGGATTTCGAGGCCGAGATCGCGCCCGAGCGCCGCCGCCATTTCAATACGGCGCAACTCCGCCCGCGCCGCTTCCACGGCGCCGGCGTCGTGGCGGTCGCAATAGGCGCCCGTGTGCAGCTCAACCACCGGCGCGCCGAGCTCCGCCGCCATGCGCATGACCGCCGGATCGGCTTCCACGAACAGCGACACGCGGATGCCGGCGGCCGACAGCTCGCCGATCATCGGCTTCAGTTCATCCCTGCGGCCGATGATGTCGAGCCCCCCTTCCGTGGTGCGCTCTTCGCGCCGCTCCGGCACGAGGCAGACAGCGTGCGGCCGCACCTTGAGGGCGATATCCACCATCTCCCGGGTGGCTCCCGCTTCAAAATTGAGCGGGACCGCCAGCTCCTGCTTCAGGCGCGCGATGTCGGCGTCGCGGATATGGCGCCTGTCCTCACGCAGATGCGCCGTAATGCCGTCCGCCCCGGCGGCGACCGCCAGGTGGGCGGCGCGTACAGGATCGGGCGCAGCGCCGCCGCGGGCGTTGCGCACGGTGGCCACGTGATCAATGTTTACTCCCAGACGCGGCGTCGTCGCGCGCGTTCTGGCCGTGGGCGTCGCCAGATCCATCTTTATCTCCCCATGCTGTCCAGCCGCGATCCCGCATCCGGCTGAAGAACCGGCGCCGGATGATCGCCAACGCGCCCAGGCATCGCGGCCAGGCGCTTCGCCGGATGCGCCCGCTGTCCGGTGTTGCACAACTGGCGACGCGGAGCCATGCCGAAACCGCCGCATGGGCCGCAACGCGCGCCGGCGCCGCGCAGCAAGGCCGCGCGGATGCGGCGAAACCGGCCGGCGCATCAAGAATCGGGTTGCCGTGCGCCCCTGATCTGCCCCAGTCTGACCGGAAAGCGAAGCAGACCGGCCGGATGAACCAGCCAGGCCCCGACTGCGCCCGGCGTGGCGTGGCCCGCGGGCTTCCTGCTTGTATTTCTGGCGACGTCTGCTCCGGACCTGCGGGACCGGGGTCAGCCCGCCGCGAACAGCGCCAGGGGCCGCCCGGGGTCATGATCCGGGTGGGAGGAAATGACCGGACGGATGGAGACGGCAGCATGAGCAGCGCGCCCGAGGGGATGGTGGTCACTCTTGAAGCAGGGGACGGGTTTATATTTTCCGCCTACCGTGTCGAACCACGCAATGAACCGCGCGGCGGCGTGGTCATCCTTCAGGAGATTTTCGGGGTCAATCCCCACATCCGCAAGGTCGCCGACACCTACGCCCGGGCCGGCTATCTGGCCATCGCGCCGGCCCTGTACGATCGCGTCGCGCCCGGCGCCGAACTGGGCTACTCCCCGGCGGACACGCAAAAAGGGCTGGAGCTTCGCGCCCGGTGCGATCTGGCCGCGACCATGAATGACATCCAGGCCGCCATCGACGACGCCGCCTGGGCTGGCAAGGTCGCCGTCGTCGGTTACTGCTGGGGCGGCCAGCTCGCCTGGCGGGCGGCCCATGCGGCGAGCGACCTCTCGGCGGCCGTCATGTATTATGGCGGCGGCGTCGACGCCCTTGGCGATCTGACGCCGCAGTGCCCGGTTCTCGGTCATTTTGGCGAGCGCGACGCGCATATCCCGGTCGACCGGGTGTTGCCGCTGCAAACCCGTTACGCCCACCTGGTCAACATCAAGATCTATCCGGCCGATCACGGCTTTAACTGCGAGGCGCGCGCCAGTTACGACGCGGACGCGGCGCAGCTGGCCCAGCAACGCACCCTGGCGTTTCTGGACAAACACCTGGCCGACGACGCCTGAGCGGTCCGCGCTGTCAAACACCAGTTCGCAGGCGCGGGTTTCGGGCGGATGCCCGGGGCCGATGCCTGCGACGCGCCGGCGTCCTCCTGAGCCAGAGTCGCCTTGCGCCGGAAACATGCGCCAATGGGGGAAGGTCAGTCCAGAACCGCCCCGGCTGGCCAGCCATTGACGTCGCGCGGCTCTCCGGGGGCGGACGAGCGCCCGGAGCCGTCGCCGATGGTGCGACGCCCCGCTTCCAGACGGGTGGCCCGGTAGATGGCGAATGCATCCGCTGTGGCGTCGCGGGTTTCTTCCATGGCGCCCTCAGCGGCCAGAATCATCGCCCGCAGGTCATGACCGACTTCCGATGAACTCACGAGGCTGACGCGGGCGCGCAGGGCGTCCCACCGCGCCGCCGCAGCGGTGTGCGCCCCGGCGCCGGCGCTCTCGCGCAGCACCTGCTGGACCAGCGGCAACGCCTCATCCGGCTCGATATTGGGCATCAGCACCGCGAAGGCGCCAGGCCTGATCCTGGCGACGATGTCCGTCACGCGCGACAGCGCGATCAGCCGGTCATGGACCAGACGGATCCGGCCCTCCACCCCGTCATCCCCGCCGGTACGCTCCAGCTGCACGGCGACAAACGTCACGGGCGCCCGCACCTTGAGCTGCCCGGCGACCAGCCTGGCCGCCTGCCCCAGGAACGCGCCGAGATTGAGAGCGCCGGTTTGTGGGTCGAGGGCGGCGAGCACGTCGCGGGCGCGCTGCTGCCGTTCACGCGTCATGCCGAGCGCCAGCGCCGCGCCCGTGGACATCGCAATGGTCGCGGCCAGCGTCAGCCACACGCCAATAGGCAGGGACGCGTCCGCGCCGCCGGCGGCCGGCCCCATATCCGGGAATATCAGCAGCAGGATGCAGCAGGTGGCCACGCCCAGCGCAATGGCCAACGGCTTGCGCGATGGCAGCGCCTCGCTGCGCCCGCGCCAGATCTCGCGTAGCGCGAGCAGCAGGAAGAGCGCGAACAGCAGCGCGATCGACGCCATCAGCACCCCGGCGTCTACCTCGCCCCCGGCCATCGCCGCGCCGCCCAGCCACAGCAAGGCGACGCCTCCGGCCGGCGCCAGCACGGATGAACGTCCCTCAAAAGCCCGCGCGGCCTGCCAGACAAGTCCAAACGCGAAAATCGCCGCCGCGCCGCCGGCCAGCCCGGCAAGCCAGGGACCGCCAAACGCCATCCAGACGGCGAGGGAGGCGCCGGTCGTCATGCCGGCGAACGCCGCGGCCCACCACATGAGCGTGACGACGCGCCGGTCCATCAGCCAGAGCCCGAGCAGAAACACGCCTTGCGTGCAGGCGATCACTGCGCTGACACTGATAATGGTGGTGAATTGCAGCCCCACGGGGTTCCCCTGAATGCAAACCGTGTCTCCAGGTTCACCAATGTGTTACCACACCTTGTCCCACAGAAAAACCACGAAACCTGCCAGGTCATACCAGTTTTATTGCCAATTCGGCCTACATGAGCCCGGTTATCCGCAGGTTCCGCCGGCCTGCTGTCGCGTCACCGGCAAACAGTCCAGGAATTACGCCGGGAAACATCCCTTTTGCAATCAGCAGTTGCATGCGGCGGCCCCACGTGGAAGCGCGGGCCGCCGCATGGCCTGCTTGCCTTCCGGCGGCGGATGGGATAACTGGCACGCTTCACGCATCGGCCCTGGCCGGAAGCTGAACGGACGCCCGCGTCTCCCGCCAGGGAGCATGTGGGGAGCCAGCCGGTTCATGTCCCGTGTTTCCGCCTTCGAACCCATGTTTCGGGCCTTGCACAACGAGGCTCGGAGGGCTTGGCGCCCGGGCGATGCGGAATTCGAGAGAAGAGGCCCGGTTATATGCCGCTTTATGAACATATCTTCCTGGCGCGCCAGGATGTCAGCGCCGCGCAGGTCGAAGCGCTGGTCGAGCAGTACAAGGGTGTGATCGAAGCCGCCGGCGGCGCTGTCCGCAAGGTGGAGCCGTGGGGCGTCAAGTCCCTCGCCTATCGCATCAAGAAGAATCGCAAGGCGCATTTCACGCTCATGAACATCGACGCCCCGCACGCCGCGGTGGCCGAGATGGAGCGTCAGATGGGCATCAGCGAGGACATCCTCCGCTTCATGACCATCCGCGTCGAAGCGCACGAGGAAGGCCCGTCCGCCATGATGCAGAAGCGCGACCGCGACGACCGTCGTGATCGTGACGGCGAGCGCGGCGGTTTCGGCGGCGGCAACCGCTTCGGCGACCGCGAGCGCGGCCCGCGCCGTGAGCGCAACCGCGACGCCGAGCCCCAGGCGAATGCTTCCAGCGAGGAGAACTGATCATGGCCGCTGCTCCCCGTCGTCCGTTCTTCCGCCGTCGCAAGACCTGCCCGTTCTCGGGCCCGAATGCGCCGAAGATCGATTTCAAGGACACGCGTCTGCTGTCGCGCTACATCTCCGAGCGCGGCAAGATCGTGCCGTCGCGCATCACGGCCGTTTCGGCCAAGAAGCAGCGTGAGCTCGCCCAGGCGATCAAGCGCGCCCGCTTCCTGGGCCTGCTGCCTTACGTGATCCGCTAAGGATCGCCACCCGCCACGGAGCCGGCCACGGGTCAGCTTCACGGCGGATGACTGAATCAACGTCCCGGCGCCCACCCATCAGCGGGCGCCGGGACGGTTTTCCGGGAAACCGGCCGCAGGCCGCCGCCTGCCCTCTTCACCGTCGCCGGAGCCATGAGGCCGCCGGTATTGTTGGGGACGTTGGATCTCCTAACCCTGCCGGGGCAATCCCGGAGCAGCGGGACAGCATGACATGTACGCGCAGCTTCTGACAGGCATTGGAGCCGGACTGGCGTCCGCCCTGCTGTTCGCGGTGGTGATCTCGGGATCGCCGGCCGCCATGCTGCTGTCGTACCTGACGCCCCTGCCCATTTTCATTGTCACCATCGGCTGGCGCCACGGAGCCGGCCTCGCCGCCGCCCTCACCGGCGCGATCGTCTGCGGCCTGATCTTCGGCTTTGGCGGCGGCTTCAGCGGCAAGGCGGCCCTGGCCTATGGCCTTGGCCTGGCGCTGCCGGCCTGGTGGATTGGTTATCTGGCGATGCTTGGCCGCACCGACGCGGCCGGGCGCGCCGAGTGGTATCCGCTGGGCAAGATCCTGCTGTGGCTGGCCGGAATCGCCACGCTGGTGGCGCTGCTGGGCGCCATTGCCGTCGGCGGCGGCTACGCCGGCTATGAGCAGGCCATGCGCGCCGCCTTCGGCGCCCTGTTCGACGCCAGCCAGGGCGGCCCGGCGCTTCCCGAGGGCGTCACCCGTGATGACCTGATCGATACGCTGATCACCGCCGCGCCGTTGCTGACCGCCGGCTCGTTCGCGCCGATGCTGACGCTCAACCTGTGGCTGGCCGGCCGCATTGTCGCCGCCTCGGGGCGGCTGGCGCGGCCATGGCCGGCGGTTGCGGACACCCGCATGCCGTTCTGGGCCGTCGGGGCGCTGGCGGTGGCGATCCTGCTGGCGACCCTGGGCCAGGGTTTCGCGGGCTTCACCGGCCTCGCCCTCACCGGCGCGCTGGGCGCGGCGTTCGCCCTGCAATGCCTCGCCGCCCTGCACACCGCCCTGCGCGGCAAGCCGGCCCGCCCGTTCATCCTGGCGCTGCTTTATGCGCTGATCATTCCGTTTTTCGTCTGGATCCTGCCAGTGCTCGCGCTGGGCGGCGTTCTGGATTCCCTTGCGCGCGCCTTCAGAAAAACCGGCGCGGCCCCCCCACCCGCAAACGACGCCTGATTTTCAGGCTCACCATTCACTGGAGCAATATCATGCAGGTCATTCTTCTCGAGCGCGTCGCCAAGCTCGGCCAGATGGGCGAGACCGTCCGCGTCAAGGACGGCTTCGCCCGTAACTTCCTCCTGCCGCAGGGCAAGGCGCTGCGCGCCACCAAGGCCAACCTGGCCCGTTTCGAAGAGCAGCGCGCCCAGCTCGAGGCCCGCAACCTGGAGCGTCGCGGCGAGGCCGAGAAGGTTGGCGAAACCCTGAACGGCCAGGCTTTCGTGCTGATCCGCCAGGCTGGCGAAACCGGCGTGCTGTACGGTTCGGTCTCCTCGCGCGATATCGCCGAGGCGCTGACCGAGGGCGGCTTCTCCGTGGCCCGCCAGCAGATCGGCCTCGATTCGCCGCTGAAGAACCTCGGCCTGCATGAGGTCGCCGTGCACCTGCACCCGGAAGTCGAGGTCAGCGTCACCGTCAATATCGCCCGCAGCCCCGAGGAAGCCGAGCGCCAGGCCCGCGGCGAGGACGCCATCGTGCGTGAGGAAACCAGCCTCGACGACCTGGGCCTGGAAGTGGGCGCCGCGCTCGCCGACGCTGGCGACGACGTCGAGCTCTGAGACTTCTTTCAACATGCGGACACGGAAAGGCGCCCCTCCCGGGCGCCTTTTTTGTTGGCGGGCCGCCGTTTCCGCCGGCAACGCCATTTTTCCGTTGGCAAGACTGCTTTTCCCGTTGGCAAGCCCCCCGCGCCGCAACACCGATCACTTTTCACACCCGGCTTGTGAATCGGTGGGGAAAGACTGTCAGCCTGATTCAGGAACAGGCCGCAACGTGCTGGCGCAGCAGCATTTTATGGATGACGCGGCAAACCCGGCGCCGCCGCGTCGCCGCTCGCGCGGGGGCGTGGATCGAAACCTGCGCCGCGACGTGCTAGAAGCGAAGCTGGCTCCCCGTCATGGTTAATGGGTCTGACATGTCGCCTGCAAATGCGCTCGCCACCCGCGTTGAGCCCACCGATCCTGGCCATCGCGTTGCCCCACACAATCTGGAGGCGGAGATGGCGCTGCTCGGCGCCATCATGATCAACAACGACGCCTATTATCGCGTCTCGGATTTTCTCAACGCGCCGCATTTTCATATCGAGACTCACCGCCGCATCTATGAGGTGGCCTCGCAGCTGATCCGCGCCGGCAAGATCGCCACGCCGATCACCATGAAGACGTTCCTTCAGGACGTCGACGCCGGCGGAATGACCATCGCGCAGTACATGGCGCGCCTCGCCGCCGAGGCGACGACCATCATCAACGCCGAGCATTACGGCCGCGCCATCTATGACCTGGCCATCCGCCGCGAGCTGATCGCCGTTGGCAGCGACATGGTCAACCTGGCCTTCGACGCGCCGGTTGAAGCCTCGCCCCGCGACCAGATCGAGGAAGCGGAGCGCAAGCTGTACGCGCTGGCGGAAACCGGCCGGTACGACGGCGGCTTCATGCCCTTCGGCAATGCTTTGACCGAGGCCATCGACATGGCCGCCGCCGCTTTCAAACGCGCCGGCAAGCTCTCGGGCATTTCCTGCGGCCTCACCGATCTCGACCAGAAGATGGGCGGCCTGCAACGCTCCGACCTCATCATCCTGGCCGGGCGCCCCGCCATGGGCAAAACCTCGCTGGTCACCAATATCGCCTTCAACGTCGCCAAGGCGTGGAAGGCGGAGCGGCGGCAGGACGGCGTGCTGGAATCGGTGAACGGCGGCGTCGTTGGCTTCTTCTCGCTGGAAATGTCGGCGGAGCAGCTCGCCAACCGCATCATCGCCGAGCAGTCGGGCGTGGCGTCCTACAAGATCCGGCGCGGCGATCTCCAGGAAGACGAATTCATCCGCATCGCCGACGCGGCGCGGGAAATGCAGAGCCTGCCGCTGTACATCGACCAGACCGGCGGCATTTCCATCGCCCAGCTCACGGCGCGCGCGCGCCGGCTGAAGCGGCAACGGGGCCTTGACCTGCTGATCGTCGACTACCTGCAACTGCTCACGGGCTCGACCAAGAAGGGCGACAACCGCGTGCAGGAGATGACCGAGATCACCACCGGCATGAAGGCGCTGGCCAAGGAATTGCAGGTGCCGATCATCGCCCTGTCGCAGCTGTCGCGTCAGGTGGAGAGTCGCGACGACAAGCGGCCGCAACTTTCAGACCTGCGTGAGTCGGGCTCGATCGAGCAGGACGCCGACGTGGTGCTGTTTGTTTACCGCGACGAGTATTATCTGAAGATGAAGGAGCCCAAGCCCGGCTCCGAAGAGCATTTCAAATGGCAGGCGGAGATGGACCAGGCCCACGGCAAGGCCGAGGTTATTATCGGCAAGCAGCGTCACGGCCCCACGGGCACGGTGCAACTGGCGTTCGAGGCCGAAATCACCCGCTTCTCCAACCTCGCCCAGGTCGACCACCTGCCGGAGCAATACTGACGTTGAAGATTTCCGTAACATACTGAAATCATTATTTAAGCACCGGCGGCCGCAGTTCGGCCGCCGCCGGCGCCGAAGGAGCCCCATGCTGGACCCAGCCAAAGCCGGCGACGTCGCGCCGGACCCGGCCAACGCCGATCTCGCAGGCGCCGTGTTGACGATTGACCTTGGGGCGCTTTGCGACAACTGGCGCGCCATGCGCGCCGCCTCGGGCGCGGCGGAATGCAGCGCCGTCGTCAAGGCCAACGCCTATGGCACCGGCCAGGGGCCAGCGGTGACGGCGCTGCGCGCCGCCGGCTGCCGCACGTTTTTCGTCGCCCATCCGCAGGAGGCTTTTCTGGCGAAGGCCGCCGCGCCAGACGCAACCGTCTATGTTCTCAACGGCCTGCCCCCTGGCGCGGCCCGTCGCCTCGCGGCCGCTGGCGTGCAGCCGGTGCTGGGCTCCCTGCATGAACTGGCCGAATGGCGGCGCGAGGCCGGCGACGCGCCGGCGGCGCTGCACATTGACACGGGCATGGAGCGGCTGGGGCTGACGGCCCGGCAGGCTGGCGAGGCGGCGGCCCAGGGCGCTGGCCCCCTCTCCCTGGTCATGAGCCATTTCGTGGCGTCCGAGGAGCCGGACAATCCCCTCACCGATCGCCAGATCGCGCGGTTCACCGAACTGTCAGCGCTGTTTCCTGGCACACGCCGGTCCCTCGCCAATTCCTCCGGCATATGGCTGCCGCAGGCGCCGCACTTCGATCTGACGCGGCCAGGCTACGGGCTGTATGGCGGCCATCCGGCGCCGCACGTCCGCCCCGCCCGGCCCAACCCCATGCGCCCCGTGGTGCGGCTTGAGGCGCGCATTCTCCAGCTGCGGGACATCGCGCCGGATGACACGGTCGGCTACAACGCCAGCTGGCGCGCCAACGGCGAGCGTCGCGTCGCCACCTTGTCGGTTGGCTACGCCGACGGGATTTTCCGCAGCGCCAGCGTTGGCAACACGGGCGCGCCGCAGACCCACACGCCGCCGCACATGGGCGGCGCGGCGCTGGTTGCTGGCGTGCTGTGCCCGTTCGCCGGCAAGATCTCGATGGACCTGCTGGCGGTGGACGTCACCGATGTTCCGCGCGACGCGGCGCAGGCCGGCGACATGGTCACGCTGATCGGCGAGGCGCTCAACGTCGACGCCGTGGCGGCGCGCTGGGGCACGATCGGCTATGAGGTGCTGACCAGTCTTGGCCAGCGCCATGCGCGTCACTACGTTGGAGCGACGTGATCAGCATCTGATTCAGCAACGCCGCCCAGGCGACTGATCCGGCGCGATTATTCCCTGACGCGGCGTGCGCCCGGGGCGGCGGCAGGCGCGCTTCCGCCAGGATGCGCCTTTTCGCTGCGCCGCGCCTTGCCACGCTGGCGTGACAGATCATGCGCCAGCCCCTGATCTGGAAAACTTGCCCAGGAGTATCCGAGCCGTGGCCCGCGCCGTCCGACAGTTCATTTGCCAGGTCTGTGGCGCCTCCCAGCCCCGCTGGCAGGGCAAATGCGACGCCTGCAACAGCTGGAACTCGCTGGTGGAGGAAGGTCTGACGGCGCCGGTCAGCGGCGCGGCGTCCGGCCCCGCCTCCCGCCGCAAGGGCCGCACCTTCCAGCTTGAGGGCCTGCAGGGCGACAGCGCCGAGCCGCCGCGCCTGCCCACCGGCATGGCCGAGCTGGACCGGGTGACCGGCGGCGGCTTCGTGCGCGGCTCGGTGGTGCTGATCGGCGGCGATCCGGGCATCGGCAAATCCACGCTGCTGATCCAGGCCTGCGCCCAGCTGGCGCGCGGCGGCCACCGGGTTGTCTATATTTCCGGCGAGGAGGCCGTGGCGCAGGTGCGCCTGCGGGCGGAGCGGCTCAAGCTGTCGGACGCGCCGGTGGAGCTGGCCTCCGAAACCAATGTCGAGGACATCATCACCACCCTCGGCCAGGGACCGGCGCCCCGGCTCGTGGTCATCGATTCGATCCAGACCATGTGGACCGGAGCGATTGATTCAGCCCCTGGCACCGTCACCCAGGTGCGCGGCAGCGCCCAGAACCTGATCCGCTTCGCCAAGACCAGCGGCGCGGCGCTCATCCTCGTCGGCCATGTCACCAAGGACGGCCAGATCGCCGGCCCGCGCGTCGTCGAGCACATGGTGGACGCGGTCGCCTCCTTCGAGGGCGAGAGCGGCCATCATTTCCGCATTCTGCGCGCGGTGAAAAACCGCTTTGGCCCCACTGACGAGATTGGCGTGTTCGAGATGACCGGCCTTGGCCTGTCCCAGGTCTCGAACCCCTCGGCGCTGTTCCTCGCCGGCCGCGACGTCAACACGCCGGGCACGGCGGTGCTGGCGGCGATGGAGGGCACGCGGCCGCTGCTGGTGGAGGTGCAGGCGCTGGTGGCCCCCAGCGCCCTTGGCACGCCGCGCCGGGCGGTGGTTGGCTTCGATTCCAGCCGCCTGTCGATGATCATCGCCGTGCTGGAGGCCCATGGCGGCGTCCGTCTTGGCCAGCACGACGTCTATCTGAACGTGGCCGGCGGCATGAAGATCACCGAGCCGGCGGCGGATCTGGCGGCGGCGGCGGCGCTGGTCTCATCGCTCTCCGGCTGCGCCCTGCCGCCTGACACGGCCTATTTTGGCGAAATCGGCCTCTCCGGCTCCGTCCGCCCCGTGGTGCAGGCGACGACGCGGGCGCGCGAGGCGGCCAAGCTCGGCTTCAAACGTGTGGTTTCGCCGCCACTGGCGCAGGAAAAAACGACCCAGACGAAGGCCGCCGGCGAACGGGGCGACAGGCCGGCGGATCGCGATGCGCTGCGCGCCGACACTGTCTCGCACATCAGCGATCTGGTCGCGCAGATCGCCGCCGCCGGCCCAGGCAAACCGCGCGCGGCCAGCCCGCGTGAGCACGCGCGCGCGGGTCACGGCGCCGGGAGGGCGGAGCCATCGCGCGGCCGCCAGCCGGCCGACTGGGAGTAACACGCCGGCCGGCCGCCCACAGTCCCCCGGGCGCCGTGAATGGCGGGCGCGCGCATGAAACCCGGCATTTGTGTTGACCGGCCCTGTGGTATGGCGCATGGGAATGCCCGGACGTTCGCCTGGCCGGAGCCCAGGTTTTCCCCGCCGGATTGCCTCATCCATCGGGAAAAGACGGTTTCATGGATTGCGAACCCTTCCGACTGACGCGAAACTCTGTCCGGGAAACGGGAATTTTGCTTCGGTCACCTGATTGACGCATGTTCGCCGCGTGAAGTCTTCCCCTTCGCGGCGGATGCTCTAACCGGATGCGGTGTCATTTATGCCAGTTTCGCTTCTTGACCTGATCGTTCTCGGGGTCGTCCTGCTCTCGGCGCTGCTCGCGGCCGTGCGCGGCGTCACCCGGGAGGTGCTCGCCATCGCATCATGGGCCATCGCCGCCGTGGCGGCTCTGATGTTGCACAAGCCGCTGCTGCCCATCGCCTCCCAGCACATTTCCAACCCCACGGTCGCGCTGGTGGCGACCATCGCCGTCATCTTCCTGGTGACGCTGGTGATCGTCTCGTTCATCACCCTGCGTATTTCCGATCTGGTGCTGGATTCCCGCATCGGCTCGATCGACCGCACCCTGGGCTTTGTCTTCGGCGTGGCCCGCGGCCTGCTGATCTGCGTCATCGCCTATATTTTCTTCAGCTGGCTGGTGCCGGAAAAGATGCAGCCGGACTGGGCGCGCGACGCCAGGCTGAAGCCATTTCTGGAAAATAGCGGCAAACAGCTCCAGAGCATGTTGCCGGAAGACCCGGAAGCCCTCATATCAAAGTATAAAAATCGCCAGAAGGCGACGGAAGGCGGCGCGGAAGCGCCTCCCGCGGAAGGCGAAAGCGCCAAACCCGCGCCTGTTCCGCCGCCAAACGCCGAAAAGCCGGCCGGTCAGACCAACTGACCTTCCGGCAGGCGTTGCGTGCTGCGGCGTCATGAAGGCATTGCCCTCGCGCCGCAATACCGCCAAAAGCTGGTGAGACATCCAGATATTCAACGACGGGATGGCCCTGCCGCCCCGTCGTTGAATGCTTTGTAACAACACGACGACAGCTGCCAGGCAGCAACCGGGAATTCTCCCGGGTTCCGGAGTGGTTTATGATGAGCGCCCCTGATTTCACCGACCATCGCCAGCGGACGCTGCGCGCGCCTTCCAGCGACGCCAGCCCACAGGGGGACAGCATGACCTTCGAGGCGCCCCGGCGGGATTTGCCCCAGCGCGATCCGCGTCATGACGATCTGGACGGCGACACGCTGCGTGAAGAATGCGGTGTGTTCGGCATCTACGGCCACCCGGAAGCGGCGGCGCTGACCGCCCTTGGCCTGCACGCCCTGCAGCATCGCGGCCAGGAAGCCGCCGGCATCGTCAGCTATGACGGTGAGCGGTTCCATTCCGAGCGGCGCATTGGTCTGGTCGGCGACAATTTCTCCTCGGCGAAAACCATCGAGCGCCTGCAGGGCGCGGCGGCCATCGGCCACGTGCGCTACTCGACCACCGGCGAAACCATCCTGCGCAACGTGCAGCCGCTGTTCGCCGAGCTGGAAGGCGGCGGCTTCGCCATCGCCCATAACGGCAACCTCACCAACGGCCTCACCCTGCGTCGCCAGCTGGTGCGCATCGGCGCCCTGTGCCAGTCGACCAGCGACACCGAGGTGTTCCTGCACCTGGTAGCCCACAGCCGCCGGCTGCGCTTCATGGACCGCTTCATCGACGCCCTGCGCCAGATCGAAGGCGCCTACTCGCTGGTGGGCCTGACCAACAAGAAGCTGATCGGCGCCCGCGACCCGCTGGGCATCCGCCCGCTGGTGCTGGGCGAGCTGGACGGCCACTACATCCTGGCCTCGGAAACCTGCGCCCTGGACATCATCGGCGCCAATTTCATTCGCGACGTGGAGAACGGCGAAATCGTCGTCATTTCCGACGAGGGCATCGAATCAATCAAACCGTTCCCGCCCCAGCCGGCGCGACCCTGCGTGTTTGAGTACATCTATTTCGCCCGGCCCGACTCCATCGTGCACGGCCGCAGCGTTTACGAGGTGCGCAAGCGCCTCGGCGAAGAGCTGGCCCGCGAGGCGCCGGCGGAGGCGGACGTGGTGGTGCCGGTGCCGGATTCCGGCGTGCCGGCGGCCATCGGCTACGCCCGCGCCTCGGGCATTCCCTATGAGCTCGGCATCATTCGCAACCATTACGTGGGCCGGACCTTCATCCAGCCGACCCAGACCGGGCGCGAAACCGGCGTGCGCATGAAGCACTCGGCCAACCGCGGCGTGGTCGCCGGCAAGCGCATCGTGCTGATCGACGATTCGATCGTACGCGGCACCACCTCGGTCAAGATCGTCAAGATGATGCGCGACGCCGGCGCAAAGGAAGTTCACTTCCGCATCGCCTGCCCGCCCATCAAATTCCCCGACTATTACGGCATCGACACGCCGGAGCGCGAGAAGCTGCTGGCCGCCACCCATTCCCTTGAGGAAATCCGCCGCTACATCGGCGCCGACAGCGTGGCGTTTTTGACGGTCGACGGCGTTTACCGCGCCACCGGCTATGAGGGGCGCGACCCGGTGACGCCGCAGTTCACCGACCACTGCTTCACGGGCGACTACCCGACGCCGCTCGCCGACATCACCGGCGAGGCGCCGCGCCAGCTCTCCCTCCTCGCCGAAGCAGGTTGACCATGACGACAGTGAACCAGCCGGCGGCAGGGCCGTCCCTTGCGGGCCGCCTCGCGCTGATCACGGGCGCCTCGCGCGGCATTGGCCGCGCCCTCGCCCTCGCCGTGGCCCGGGAAGGCGCGCACGTCATCGCCGTGGCCCGCACCCAGGGCGCGCTGGAGGAACTGGACGACGAGATCCGCGCCGCTGGCGGCGCGGCGACGCTGGTTCCCCTCGACCTCACCGACTACGATGGCCTCGACCGGCTCGGCCTCGCCATTCACGAGCGCTGGGGCAAGCTCGACATCATGGTCGCCAACGCCGGCTCGCTCAATCCGCTGGCGCCGCTTGGCCATGTCACGCCCAAAGAGTTCGACACGGTCATGGCGGTGAACGTCACCTCCGTGTGGCGGCTGATCCGTTCGATGGAATCGTTGCTGGCGGCCTCCGACGCCGGCCGGGCGGTGTTCCTGTCCTCCGGCGCGGCGCACAAGTGCCTGGCTTATTGGGGGCCCTATTCCGCCTCCAAGGCGGCGGTGGAGGCCCTGGCGCGCACCTATGCGGCGGAAACGGCGACGACCCCGGTGAAGGTCAGCATCGTCAACCCGGGCCCGCTGCGCACCCGCATGCGCGCCGCGGCCATGCCCGGCGAAGACCCGCTGACCCTGCGCACGCCAGAAGACCTGGCGCCGCACATTCTGCCGATGCTGCGTCCCGACTGGGAACATAGCGGCCTGATCTATGATTTTCCGCAGGATACGCTGCTGCGCCCGCAGATGCCGGCGAAGATTTAAGTTTCTTCCGCTTTCAGACAAACAAAAACCCGGGCTCTGGCCCGGGTTTTTGTTTGTCTGAATTCGTAAACCGGGACCGGGGCATCGCCCCCTCCAGCCAGACGGCCAGGAAGCGCGCCAGGGATGGCCGGCGATGCGCCTCTCCCGTCAGCGTTTTTTCTTCTTGCCCTCGAACGGATTCGACCCCGTGCGCAGGGACAGGCGGATCGGCGTCCCTGGCAGATCGAAGCTCTCGCGCAGGCCATTGACCAGGTAGCGCGTGTAGGAGTTGGGCAATTCGTTGAGCTGGTTGCCGAACAGGGCGAAGTGCGGCGGCCGCGCCTTCACCTGGGTCATGTAGCGGATCTTGATGCGGCGCCCGGAAACAGCCGGCGGCGGATGGGCCTCGACGGTCTCGCCCAGCCACTGGTTGAGGCGGGCCGTGGAAATACGGGTGTTCCAGACCGCGTGCGCCTTCATCACCGCCTGCATCAGACGGTCAACGCCTTCGCCGGCGAGGCCGGAGAGGGGCACGACCGGGCAACCCTTCACCTGCGGCAACAGCCGCGCCGCCTTCTCACGCAGTTCGGTGAGCAGGCCTGGCTGGTCGGACACCAGGTCCCATTTGTTGAGGCCAATGACGAGGGCCCTGCCCTCGCGCTCGACCAGATCAACGATGGTCAGATCCTGCTTTTCGAAGGGAATGGTCGCGTCCAGCAGCACCACCACCACATCAGCGAATTTGGTGGCGCGCAGGCCATCCGCCACCGACAGCTTCTCCAGCTTGTCGTCGATGCGGGCGCGCTTGCGCAGGCCGGCGGTGTCGAACAGCTTGACCTTCTGACCGCGCCACACCCACTCCAGCGAAATGGAATCACGGGTGATGCCGGCCTCGGGGCCAGTGAGCAGACGGTCCTCGCCGAGCATGCGGTTGATCAGCGTCGACTTGCCAGCGTTGGGACGGCCGACGATGGCGATGCGCACGGGCTTGTCGACCATCTCCGCTTCCGGATCGAAATCCGGATCAGCCTGCTGCTCCGCCGCTTCCGGCAAGGCCAGCATCAGCGCCTCCAGCAGGCCGCTCATGCCCTCGCCGTGCTCGGCCGACACCGGCACCGGATCGCCAAGCCCAAGGCCAAACGCCTCATAGGAGCCTTCCAGCCCGCGATTGCCCTCAGCCTTGTTGGCGAGCACGATCACCGGCTTGCCGGAGCGGCGCGCCAGATCGGCGAAGGCCTTGTCGGAGCCGGTGAGACCAACGCGGGCGTCCATGACGAACAGGATGGCGTCGGCGTCATCCACCGCCGCCTCGGTCTGGGCGCGCATGCGTCCGGTGAGGCTGTCCGCGTCGGATTCCTCCAGGCCGGCCGTATCAACGACGCGGAAATGGAAGTGGCCAATGCGCGCGTCGCCCTCCCGGCGATCCCGCGTCACGCCGGGCTGGTCATCGACCAGCGCCAGCTTCTTGCCGACGAGCCGGTTGAACAGGGTGGACTTGCCGACATTCGGCCGCCCGATGATGGCGACCAGGGGAAGGGTCATGATGGCGCGCCGGCGGTTGGGCGTTCTGCGGCGCGACGATCCGCCAGCACGCGAGAAACGCGGTTACAAAATGGTTTATGGGCCCCGTCGCGACGGAGCCCGGTTACAGGGCGCCAGTGTGGCGCCGGAAACTGCGACGTAATCCGGGCGAAGCGCCAGCCGGATACGCGAACGCCGCGCGCCAGAAAACTGGCGATCGTCTTAACGCGGCGCCGGGCCGCCGGAAGGCCGGGCCGGCGTCAGCTGCGGCTGCGGCGCGTTGAACAGGGATGGCGAAGCAGCCGCCGGCGCAGCCGCGGCGGTCACGGGACCGGCGGCGGCCAGTTCCATGAACAGCTGGGCGCGGCGACGCAGGGACTGCGGCGCCTCACCATCGACGGCGACCTGGGCGAACCAGCGCCCCGCCTCTTCCAGCTTGCCAGCCTTCATCCAGGCAAGACCAATCAGCTCGCGCGCCTGATTGCGCCAGACGTGATTGGGGGCGGCAAGACTTTCCAGACGTTTCACGATCGCCTCCGGCGGCGCCATGTCGACGTCGATGGTGGCGGCGCGGATGCGCGCCATATCCCGCAAGGCGGGATCCAGCGAACTGTCAGCCGCCAACGCATCAAACGCGGCGATGGCCGCCGCCTTGTCCGTGGCTGCTTTCTGGCTGGCCAGGCGGAAGCGGGCCAGCGTCCTGTAACCGCCCGCCGACTGGCCGGCAATGGCCTCGAGCGCGCGGACGCCCGCGGCCGCGTCACCGCCATCGCGAAGCTGTTTCACCGCCTGCTCGAAGGCGACGCCGGCGTCCGCGGCCTGCTGGGAGGCGCGATATTCCATGAACCGCCAGCCGCCGACGCCCAGAATGACAACCAGCGCGACGGCCGCCGCCACGCCGCCATAGCGGCGCGCCAGGTCGGCGGCGCGGTCGCGCCTGAGGTCCTCATCGATTTCGCGGAAGATATCGCTCATCTGGCTCGCGGTCCGGTGTCAAAAGGAAACGTCCTGGCGGCCTGGCGGCCCCCGGGAGTCGCCAGCATTTCTGTCGTTCTGGCGGAAGCTGAGGCCTTAACACAGACGGCCGCGTTAAGCGACCCCGGCGCTTCCTGGCCGGGGCCGGACCATCAGACAAGGGAGCGCCCCCGCCCCTTGCCTTCAGCTTTTGGTCTGCTTCTTGGGGTAGGTGTGCTCTTTCGCCGGGAAAGCGCGCGAGCGCACCTCATCGGCGTAGGCCTCCACGGCGCTGGCGATGGCCGGGCCGAGATCGGCGTAGCGCTTGACGAACTTCGGCACCCATGGGCTGAGGCCCAGCATGTCCTCCAGCACCAGCACCTGGCCGTCGCAGGCGTTGGAGGCGCCAATGCCGATGGTCGGCACGTCGATGTCAGCGGTGATCTTGGCGGCCAGCGGCTCCGCCACCGCCTCGATCACGATGGCGCTGGCGCCAGCCTCGGCAATGGCCCGGGCGTCCGCCTCGATCTCCGGCCAGTCAGCCTCATCGCGGCCGCGGGCGCGGAACGAACCGAAGGTATTGATGGACTGGGGGGTCATGCCGATGTGGCCGATGACCGGGATGCCGCGCCGGGTGAGAAAGGCCACCGTCTCGGCCATCAGCACGCCGCCCTCCAGCTTGACGGCGCCGCAACCGGTTTCCTTGATGATGCGCGCGGCGGAGCGGAACGCCTGCTGCGGGCTCTCCTCATAGGAGCCAAACGGCATGTCGACGGTGACCAGCGCCCGGGACGAGCCGCGCATCACCGCCAGGCCCTGCAGGATCATCATATCCAGCGTCACCGGCACCGTGGATGGCAGGCCATGCATCACCATGCCGAGCGAATCGCCGACCAGGATCATGTCGCAAAACCGGTCGAGCAGGCCGGCCGTGTGCGCGTGATAGGAGGTGAGCGACACAATCGGCTCGCCGCCCTTGCGCGCCCGCAAATCCGGAGCCGTGATGCGCTTGATTTCAGATTGAAGTGACATGGAACCAGCCTCGCAACAAACGGGATGAGCCCGGGCCACGGACAGGGGGTCGCGCGGCAAGGGCAGCGGCGGAACGTCCGTCCGCGCCTGTCTCAGGACAGCAGGGGAACACCGATCAGCAGGGCGTGCAGACGGGTGAGCATCAGCGCCCACAGCGCCACGCCGCCAACAACGGCAACCGCGTCCGCAACCCATGACGGGTTGGCGACGACGGCCCGCTCGCCATGGCGTTTCGCGGCGATGCGCGCCAGCACCGCCCAGACCAGGAAGGAGCCAAACAGCAGAACGCCGCCCAGATCGCCGTTGGCGAGCAGATGCGCCAGGGCCCAGAACTTGATCGCCGCCAGAATGGGGTGACCAAGACGCGCCTTGATGTAGCCAGGCAGAAAACCGGCGATGAGCAGGATGAACACCGGCAAATTAATGAGAAACGCCAGGTGGCGCGTCCAGACCGGCGGATGCCACAGCTGGATATAGCCGGCCTGACGGTAGTCGTGGAAACCCCAGACGATGAGCACGAGGCCGGCGAGAGCCAGAAGGCTGACGACGCCGCGATAGCCCATCGTGCCCCACGAAGCGCGCAGACGGTCCCGCAGCTCCCGGGCGACGGCAGGGACGTGAGCGGCGAAGAACAGGACCAGACCTGCAACCAGCTTGAACATTCAGCCTCCGGCGAACCGGCCCCCTGTCGAAAGCATGATCACGGCGCGCGCCGCCCGAATGCCGCCGCCCACGCCGGGTTCTGGTCCCGCGCACAGGGACCGACGCGCCAGCGCGCTCCAGAACAAAACCGCATACTGTTTAAAGCACCGGCCTGATCGCGCAACCCTGCTCGCGGAAGCTTTCTTGCGCGCCGGCCCGGTTTGCGGGACGATTGGTTGTCAAAATCCGCCCGGCTTTGATGGGGGCGGCGTTCTGGCGAAAAACATCGCCGCGCTGCTGACGCATGCAACCAAAAGCTGCGACCGGACGTTGACTGGTCACATGGAAGGAGCGCTTGCAATGGAAACTGCCCAGATTGGCTGGATCGCCGCCATCATCGTCGGTGGCTTCGCCGGTTGGTTCGCTTCAATGTTCATGAAGAGCGACACCGGCGTTCTGCTGAATATCGTGCTCGGCATCGTCGGCGCGGCCGTCGCCAACCTGCTGCTGGGCCTGGTCGGCGTGGGGCTTGGCGGCTGGCTTGGCTATCTGATCGCCGGTTTCATCGGCGCCTGCATCCTGATCGCCATCGCCCGGGCCGTGCGACGATAAGGGCGCCGGGCGACAACGCCTCGCAGCCATGGCTGTCAACTGAACGAAAAAGGCCTGGATGCGCGCATCCGGGCCTTTTTCGGGCTTCCAACTTTCCCGGTCCCTGATCAGGCGGCGATGACGTTTTCAACCGCCTTCAGGGCCGCATCGGCGGCCGCGCCGTCCGGGCCACCGGCCTGGGCCATATCCGGGCGACCGCCGCCGCCCTTGCCGCCCAGGGCGGCCGAACCAGCGCGCACCAGGGTGATGGCGTCAAAACGGTCAACCAGATCCGGCGTGACGCCGACAACGATGGCGGCCTTGCCATCATCGGCGACGCTGACCAGCGCCACCACGCCGGAGCCCACCTTCTTCTTGGCGTCGTCCACCAGACCCTTCAGGTCCTTCATTTCAACCCCAGCCACGGCGCGGGCGAAATACTTCACGCCATTGACCTCGCGCACCGCCTCTCCGTCGCCGGAGCCGCCACCCATCGCCAGCTTCTTGCGGGCGTCGGCCAGATCGCGTTCGAGCTTGCGCTTCTCGTCAAGCAGGCTCTCAAGGCGGCCCGCAGCCTCATCGACCGGCGTTTTCAGCAAGGCCGCCAGATCGCGCAGGCGCGCGCTCTCCCCGGAGAGGTGACGGCGGGCCGAGGCGCCGGTCAATGCCTCGATGCGGCGCACGCCTGCGGCGACGCCGCCTTCCGCGACCACCGTCACCAGGCCGATGTCGCCGGTGCGCTCCACATGGGTGCCACCGCAAAGCTCAACGGAGAAATCGCGGTTGGCGCCGTCGAGCGTCCGCCCCATGGAGACGACGCGGACCTCATCGCCGTATTTCTCGCCAAACAGGGCGCGGGCGCCGGACTCGATCGCCTCATCCACAGCCATCAGGCGGGTAACCACCGGGCTGTTCTGCACGATGATGTCGTTGGCGATATCGGAAATCTGCGCCAGCTCTTCCTGGGTGATCGGCTTGGGATGGCTGATGTCGAAGCGCAGGCGCTCGGGCGTCACCAGCGAGCCCTTCTGGGCCACATGGTCGCCAAGCACCAGGCGCAGCGCTTCATGCAGAAGATGCGTGGCCGAATGGTTGGCGCGAATGGCGCGACGACGGTCGTGATCGACCTGCAGTTCGGCCGCCTGGCCAATCCGCAACTCGCCTTCCTCGACCGTCACATCATGCACGAACAGGTCGCCGAGCTTTTTGGTCGCGCCGGTGATCCGGGCGCGGAAGCCGGCCCCGGACGCCACGCCCTCATCGCCGACCTGACCGCCGGATTCGCCATAAAACGGCGTCTGGTTGAACACCGCCTGCACGGTTTCGCCGGCGCGGGCCACATCTATTTCGGCCCCGTCGCGCACCAGGGCGACAACGCTACCCTCGGCCTGCTCCGTGTCGTAGCCCAGAAACTCGGTGGCGCCGACGCGTTCGCGAATACCGAACCACACGCGATCGGTGGCGGCCTCGCCGGAACCGGACCAGTTGGCGCGGGCCAGTTCACGCTGGCGCTGCATGGCGCTGTCGAACGCTTCGGTATCAACGCCAACGCCGCGGGCGCGCAATGCGTCCTGAGTCAGGTCGAGCGGGAAGCCATAGGTGTCATAGAGCGTGAACGCAGTCTCGCCGGAAAGGCGATCGCCTTCGCGCAGGTCGCGGGTCTCGTCCTCAAGGATGGCGAGGCCCCGCTCAAGCGTGCGACGGAAGCGGACCTCCTCCAGGCGCAGGGTTTCGGTGATCAGCGCCTCGGCGCGACCCAGTTCAGGGAACGCCTCACCCATTTCGCGCTTCAGCGCCGGGAACAGCCGCCACATGAGCGGTTCGCGGGCGCCGAGCAGCTGGCCATGACGCATGGCGCGGCGCATGATGCGGCGCAGCACATACCCCCGTCCCTCGTTGGACGGCAGCACGCCGTCTGCGATCAGGAACGAGCAGGCGCGCAAATGGTCGGCGATGACGCGATGGCTGACGCCCTGGGGGCCATCGGGATCGACGCCAGTCAGATTGGCGACGGCCATGATGAGCGCCCGCATCATGTCGGTGGCGTAGTTGTCGTGCGTGCCCTGCAGCACCGCCGAAATCCGCTCCAGCCCCATGCCGGTGTCGATGGAGGGCCGCGGCAGGTTCAGCCGCTCGCCGGGGGCCACCTGATCGAACTGCATGAACACGAGATTCCAGATCTCGATGAAACGGTCGCCGTCCTCATCCGGGCTGCCAGGCGGTCCGCCGGGAATGTGCGGACCATGATCATAAAAGATCTCCGAGCAGGGGCCGCATGGGCCGGTGTCGCCCATCATCCAGAAATTGTCCGACGTGGGGATGCGGATAATCTTGCTGTCAGGCAGGCCTATCTTGCGCCACAGGCTGTGCGCTTCGTCGTCTTCCGAATAAACGGTGACGAGGAGCTTGTTCTCCGGCAGGCCGAACTCTTTGGTAACCAGGTTCCACGCCAGTTCAATGGCGTTTTCCTTGAAATAGTCGCCGAAAGAGAAGTTGCCCAGCATCTCGAAGAAGGTGTGATGGCGGGCCGTGTAACCGACATTGTCGAGATCGTTGTGCTTGCCGCCGGCGCGAACGCATTTCTGCGAGGAGGTCGCCCGCACGTAAGGCCGCTTCTCCGCGCCGGTGAACACGTTCTTGAACGGAACCATGCCGGCGTTGGTGAACATCAGCGTTGGATCGTTCCGGGGAACGAGCGGGGCCGACGGCACGACTTCATGGCCGTTCCTGGCAAAGTAATCGAGGAAGGTCGATCGAATTTCGTTGACGCCGCTCATCAGAAACACGCACTCGGGACAGATGCAGGACAGCCGGTCGCCGCCCCTTCAGCACACGTCTTCTAGTGAGGCGACGCGCCCTTGTCGAGATTGGAAACATGCAGCCGGCAATCCGCCGCCAGGGGCGGGGAAAGCGTGGAGCCCCATGAGCGCAGAGCCGCGCGGGAACCATGCCGGCAATGACCATGCTGGCGGACGATCCTGGCGGAACAAGCCAGAAACGCCGGCGGATCATCATCCGCCGGCGTCAGGATCAGGCTTCGCCCTCATCCAGTTCATCGTCTGAAGGCTCGATATTCTCCAGAATACGCTCGGCGAGAAGGCCTGCATTCTGGCGGATGGCTGCCTCGATGCGGTCGGCGATCTCCGGGTTTTGACGCAGGAATGTCTTGGCGTTTTCGCGCCCCTGCCCGAGCCGCTGGCTGTCGTAGGAGAACCAGGCGCCTGACTTGTCGACGATGCCGCCCTTGACGCCCAGATCGATCAGCTCCCCAAGCTTGGAAATGCCCTCGCCATACATGATGTCGAATTCGACCTGCTTGAATGGCGGCGCCACCTTGTTCTTCACCACCTTGACGCGCGTCGAATTGCCGGTGACCTCATCACGATCCTTGATCGCGCCGGTCCGGCGAATGTCGAGGCGGACCGAAGCATAGAACTTGAGCGCGTTGCCGCCCGTCGTGGTCTCCGGCGAACCGTACATCACGCCGATCTTCATGCGAATCTGGTTGATGAAGATAACCATGGTGTTGGAGCGCGAGATGGAGCCGGTGAGCTTGCGCAGAGCCTGGCTCATCAGGCGCGCCTGGAGACCAGGCTGCACCTCGCCCATCTCACCTTCGATCTCGGCGCGCGGCGTCAGGGCCGCCACCGAGTCGATGACCAGCACGTCGATGGCGCCGGAGCGCACCAGGGTATCGGCGATTTCGAGCGCCTGCTCACCCGTGTCCGGCTGGGAAATCAGCAGGTCATCCAGCTTGACGCCCAATTTGCGGGCGTACACCGGATCCAGCGCATGTTCAGCGTCGACGAAGGCGCAAACGCCGCCCTTCTTCTGGGCCTCGGCGATGGTGTGCAACGCCAGCGTGGTCTTGCCGGACGATTCGGGGCCATACACCTCGATAATGCGACCACGCGGCAGGCCGCCAACGCCCAGGGCGATATCGAGCCCGAGAGAACCGGTGGACACCGTTTCAATCTCGACGGGGCGGTCGTTCTTGCCAAGGCGCATGATGGAG
>Ga0182737_1000238_pt1 | contig 94311 bp, 99 predicted proteins | sample eDN5th30CBELigOP_FD_128878 | JGI IMG/M metagenome (GOLD analysis project Ga0182737, IMG submission 128878) | Enriched Organic Plus compost microbial communities from Emeryville, California, USA - eDNA 5th pass 30_C BE-Lig OP (version 2) (version 2) ... | reverse complement strand
AGTTCTGACCCGCACGAATGGAGTAATCATGTGGGCACTGTCTCAGCGAAGGACTCGGTGAAAGTGCATTGGCGGTAAAGATGCCGTCTGTCCGTACCAGGACGAGAAGACCCCATGGAGCTTTACTACAGTTTTACATTGATACGAGTTTTGGCCTGTGTAGAATAGGTGGGAGACGTTGAAGCAGATACGCTAGTATTTGTGGAGTCGAAATGTGAAATACCACCCCTGCCAAGGTTTTTATCTAACCTGTGCCGTTATCCGGTATGGGAACAGTGTATGATGGGTAGTTTAACTGGGGCGGTTGCCTCCTAAAGAGTAGCGGAGGCGTTCAAAGGTTGGCTAGCTTCGGATGGAAATCGAAGTGATAGTGTATGCGCAAAAGCCAGCTTGACTGTGAGGAGTACATTCCAAGCAGAGACGAAAGTCGGAGCAAGTGAACCGCTGTACGTACAATTTGTACATATATGTGGGAATGACAGCGAACACGGATAAAAGTTACCCTGGGGATAACAGGCTTATAGCGCCCAATAGTTCACATAGACGGCGCTGTTTGGCACCTCGATGTCGGCTCATCACATCCTGGAGGGGGAGCACCTTCCAAGGGTTCGGCTGTTCGCCGATTAAAGTGGTACGCGAGCTGGGTTCAGAACGTCGTGAGACAGTTCGGTTTATATCCGGTACGGACGTCAGGAAATTTGAGAGGATTTGCCCCTAGTACGAGAGGACCGGGGTGAACGCACCTCTGGTGTATCGATTGTGGCCACCTGCTGCATTGTCGAGTAGCTATGTGCGGTTCTAGATAAGCGCTGAAAGCATATTAAGCGCGAAACTGACCTCAAGATTAGATTTCCCTATGAGGACACAGAAAGATTATCTGTTTGATAGGTGCAAGGTAGAAGTGTAGTAATACATGTAGCTGAAGCATACTAATAGTCCCATCGCCTTTTTATGTCCTTATCTTCAAAGTTAAGCCTGTCTTCGTGTATTTATGCACAAGATCCGCTTGACCAAGAAGATTAGGTAGACTTAACGAGTAATTGGTGAGAATCAAAGATTTTCATCAAAGAACGTCAATTTTAAGCGTTCTTACAGAAAGCATCGATACAGTAGTAGTATCAAGTGGAGGAAATATCTTTCACCTGATTGCACCTATTGGCATCGAAGCAAGGTTTTAGGCCCACTGATTTTGTTATATCAGCGCAAAGTGCCAGAAAACCTTACTTCGGTGCCCATGGCGACGAGGAAACACCTGTTCCCATTCCGAACACAGAAGTTAAGCTCGTCAGCGGCGATTATACTGCCACAAGTGGGAAACTAGCACGGTGCCGAATTATACAATACCCCCTGGTAACACCAGGGGGTTTGTCTTTGCCCGAAACCGTTCATGGTAAAATAGGAAGAGTGAAAATACAAAACGTTCTCACCCGTACCAAGACACTGCTCTCGAAGATCCCTCTTGCCGGGTGGATAGGCGGGGGCGTTTTTGTTACAGCGCTCATCTATAGCCTTATCTTTTTCATTCCAAAGCCAATTCAATTCTCGTATGCAGCCCCAACATGTGTAGGACAACTCGTCCTTTTCCCCGATACGCAGCGGGCAAGCTCTGATGATTTCACTGTGAACTTCCAAGATGGGTGGAATATCGGAAGCTTTAAGGTTGCCAGCACCCGTCTCTGTATTGAGCCAAAAACCTCACCAAAAGAGGGGACATATACAGCTGCAGTGGCACCATTTGGCGGTTGGATTGCACGCAAACAGTTTGCGATTACCGTTCCCGAAGCTCCAGCTGCGCGGGCAGCTGATGTTATCGGTAAGGCTATTTCTACGGCTGAGCCACTCAAGATATCTCTGACGTCTGCTGATATTATTCACACCTATAAGCTTGAAATTGCCGACAGGGCAGTAGCGTGCGCCCAAAAGGATGCCGAGTTGATTTGTGAGGTCGCCCCAATGGAACTTGCGCATGGTACGAAGTACACCGCCGCGCTTTTCCAGACCTACAAAGATACCAGTACTAAGGTAGTAGAGGGTGATATCGCGACGCTTCAGCCCTTGGCACTCACGAGCGCCTCGATTACTGATGGCCAAACCATCTACGATGCACCGACAAGTTTTTCTTTTACCTTCGATCAACCAGTAAAAGAGATGAAAGCCACGCTTGTAAAAGTTGACGGCGAAGCAACCGAATCGGTTGAAACGGAACTCTCAACCCAGGGTGCACAAGCAACGCTCGGGTTTAGCCCGCTGGCTCGTGAGGCAACCTATCGCCTCGAGGTAACGCAAGCTGTTGCCGAAAGTGGGAGCTCGTTGGCTGCACCGCTCACGTATACCTTTACGATGTCGGGCGGACCAAAAGTAGCCTCTGTTTCGGTCGGCGCGCATAGTGTTGCGCGAAACGCCAGCATCATAGTAACACTCGACCAACCACTCGATGCTTCGGTAGATATCGCCAAGTTGGCACGCGTCGAAGGGATAAAGGGAAGTGTTCGTAAAAAATCTGACACCCAACTTACCTTCTCAATTCAAGGTGGCGACTGCACGGCCTTTACTCTCGTTATCGATAAAGGCCTCAAGAGTGGCTCGAACGGCGAAACGTCTAAAGAGGCGTGGAGCTTTGCTTCGCGGACAATCTGTGGCTATGCGTGGACACTCGGCACCTCTGTGAAGGGGCGAGCCATCACTGCTTACTCATTTGGAAGTGGTTCGAACGTCATTTTGTTTACTGGGGGGATGCATGGTTCAGAGCCAAGTGGCTATTCCACCATGCTCGCCTGGGCTCAGCACCTTCAGGCGCACGGTGATATTGTCCCTACGGATAAGCGCGTCGTAATCGTACCAAATACGAACCCGGACGGCATTGCTGCTCGTTCGCGAAACAATAGTCGCAATGTGAATATTGATCGTAATTTCCCAACAGCTAACTGGCACGCTTCTATCGAGACGGTCAGCGGTACACTTCCGACCGGGGGTGGCACATCTGCCGGCTCTGAACCCGAAACGGCAGCGCTCATTACCTTAACGCGGCAACTGAAGCCGAGGCTTGAGGTGTCGTTCCATGCGCAGGGGCGTCTTGTTGGTGCGAATAAATTTAGAGATTCGGTAGCCATCGGTAACATTTATGCCAACACGGTTGGCTACAAAACGATGTATTATAACGCCGAAGAGGTAATGGGCTATGCAATGTCGGGCGAATATGAAGACTGGATGGGTGAAGAGCTGAATATTCCAGCTATTCTTGTAGAGCTTCCATTCGCGTCGGGTAATTATCTCAACGCCCAGCTTGCCGCCTTAAAGAAGATGCTCGCGGTCTAAATAACGTACCGCCTCTGTGTCGACACTTTAGCGAAGCGAGGGGTATTGACTTTTAAGCATAAGTGTGATACTTTATACCTAAATACCGCTTCAAAAATAAAAAAAGAAAGAAAAACACAATGTCAGAACGATTTCCAAGCAGTGCAGTGTCCCATGCCGAACTCGATAAAGACCTTTATAGTGTCGACATCTCTGACTCGGCTCTTTTAGACCAACGCGCCGAAGCGGCGGCTATTGGTCGGCTTCAGCAAGAGCAAATCGAAGCAGCTTACGAACGTCAACGCTACGCACGCGTTCAAGAGGAACTCGGTGCTGGTGCAATTCGTGCATTTCAGGCCAAAGAGCGAAGTGATCACTACGCCGCACAGGCCGAGGTTCGTGCGCAAGAAGCTACTGAGGAGGGTGCAATGCGAGCCTTTCAAGCACGAGAGGCTGGCCAAAATATGGACCCAACCCTTGCGTTTAGGCAAAAACAGAAGGAATATGCCCTGGCGGATGACGCATTGGCAAACGCTGGCCGCGTCGACACCCTAAATGCCGCTTTTTCACACGAACTAGAAAAGGCGACTGACATAGAAGGATCGATTGATGTCACCAAGCTTAATCCAAATGATCTTATTCGGTATCGCTCATCAATCGACGTTCTGCTTGGTGAAGATGCTGTGTCATATGATAAGAGGATGCAGGGGGTCTTTAATACGCCAAACTACATTGAAACAGTTGCGCAGATCTTAACCCCACAAGATATTGCAACACTTCAACGTATCGAAGCTCGCTCACCGGGGGTTAATCCACTCGCCGCTGCTTTAGCTGAACACTCAAAAAGTCTTGAAGCGCAACAAGAGTAACGTAGGAAACGTAAGAAATAAAACGACCCGTCTCGCAGATCGGGTCGTCTTTTATTGCGTGGCTAGGTGTGGTGGACTGCGTATACCTCGTGGTGGGGAGCTATATCTGCGTGTCGCGCCTAGCCTTGAATCTTGTCTGTTTTTGGATAAGATTCAAACAGGTGCGTATTTATAATATCGCATGCGAAGCATAAGTGCAACAGCACTATGAACATTTTTCCGTGATTATGCAAGTTATATTACATAACATAAAAACGCTTGTGTAAAACTTGACAGAAAGCATAAGCTATGCTATTATGTATTCATACACATATCGAGGTCTATATCGTATGTGAGGTATAAACGAGGGTTTCCACGCCGTAAGGCACGTGGAAATCTTTTTAATATCGGAGGATAACTCACCATGGCAGGTACAAAGGAAGGCGGCCGCAAGGCTGCACAAAAGAACCTACAACGCGACCCAGACTTCTACGCGAAGATTGGCCGCAAGGGTGGCCGTAACGGACACACTGGTGGATTTGCCGCTAACCCAGAGCTTGCTCGTATTGCAGGCGCAAAGGGTGGTCGCATTTCACGTCGTCGCAAAACTGACGCCTAGTTTATGGGCATCGCAAAAACACCCCGATTCTCTCGGGGTGTTTTTGGTATCGGCTTATCGGGACTTCTCGAGGCTATAACGGCGAAGTGCACAGAGTCGGGCTTCATTGACGCGCCATCGATGAGAACATGCCGGGCATTCGTACTCGAAACGCTCTATTTGATACCCATTGGCTGAGCAATTCGGGCAACTACTACGAGCATGGAGCCAGTCGCGATAGGTATCAAGGTGATCCTGGATAACATCTTCGTTAAAGCGTACACTATATGTTTCGGCGTATTCTTTGGCTTTTTCCCAAGCTGCCGTTTCCATGGCAACTAGTTCAATGTCGCGGCGGTACTCGCGGTGTCCAAGGGCCGCATGAGATAGTTCGTGCAACAAAAGGTGAGAAGCCTGCGGAGCTTCAGGGTTGTAGAAGACCGTTTGTTCAGACGGTGACCATGAAAACTGCTCGGCCTCAACAAACGAAATAGCAGTAAAGGTAGTCTTGAGTTTATGAATCAGCGAGGACATCGAGCGCATAGTAGTAACATCCGTAAATTACCGCTTGTTCAGGGTATTTTGCCTGAACAAGCTTTGGCAGTGGAATATGAGGCGGCAGCTTCTCTTTTAAGATGCCCTTGAGCTGCGCTTCATACTGCTTAAAATAGGTTCCAATACTGCCACCGATAATAATCACGTCGGGTTGAATGATGGGAATGAGTGCCAGGAAACCGCGACTAATGCGGTCGGCAATCTTATTCCAAATTCGTTTGCTTTTAATATCGCGAGCGTATTTTCCGTAGATAGTGTAGATGGCCTTACCTGATGCAAAGGTTTCCCATTCGCGCACAACGCCGTCGAATTCAACCAATGCACGGCCGGCTTCACTGTAGCGAAGGCCGGGGTCGATATGGCCATTAGTAATGACGCCGCTTCCAATACCGGTGCTGACTGTCACGTAGAGGCTTGAGGTTGGTACGGGGTCGCGCTGGCGGGTCTCTGAGAGCCCTGCCAGATTGGCGTCGTTTTCAACAAACAGTGGCGCGCCGCCTAGAATACCCTTGAGCTCACCGGCAACATCGAAGTTTTTCCAGTGCAGGTTATTACACCATACCGCCACGCCGTTTTTAACAATGCCAGGCATTGCGATAACAACCGCATCAACCTTTGCAGGGTCGAAGAGGGCGGTGAGGTGAGTTGTAAGGAGGTCGATATATTCCGACCGTTTTGTTGGGGTGGGGAACTGAAATTCAGTAGTAATTTTACCAGCTTCGTCATAGCCGGCAATAAGTGTTTTTGTTCCCCCAGTGTCCACCGCAACAATCATGGTCTCAGTGTAGCATGGAGCGCAAGGGAAGAGAAGGGACTGTGGCGGCCGGTAATTCGTTGGTTCACGCCTCGCAAATTTGGTCCGGTGCTTCGCTGCTAGCTGCGGAACTCGCTTTGCTCAGACAGTCCTCGCTAGGGCAGGAAGCACCGGACTAAATTTCCAGGGTTCACCAAATATTACCAGCTGCCATAGTCCCTTCTCTTGGCGCCACAAGCTTACTGAGGTACAATAGAGGTACTAACGGGAGAGAACCATGGCAGTACATGTAACACGAGCAGGGGTGGCGCTCACGGTGGGAATTATTGTAGTAACCGGACTTATTATCGGGGGACTTTTTTGGGCAAAGCAAAACGGCGAACAGGCACGTCGCGATGACGCTATTAAAGTAGCCGAGGAGAAGTTGAAAGATCAGAGTGAGACCGATATTGCGCTCAACAGTGATAACGATCAACAGAAGGAAGCTGAAAAAGACCAATCTGAAGCGACTGAAGAGCAGAATGGTGCTTCTAACACTTCAAACGAGTCATCTTCAACCTCAGAATCAAGCTCGACTTCAAACTCGACCTCGAACCAAACAGCGACCGAGCTTCCGCAAACTGGCCCAGCCGAAAATGGCCTCGCCGCGCTACTTGCGATTGGCCTCGTTACCTTTGCCGGCGTATCGTACTGGCGCTCACGGCTCGCGCTCTTCGAAGCTCGTTAGCCGCTACACCCCTCAACTGGACACATCTGTCTATCTGAGGTATAATAGAGGTAATCTATGAGGGAAACCCTTTCTTACGTGTGCGTTCGCGCATGGCGCTCTTGAAGCGGAACGGAAGATCTGGTCTTCTTCGAGAAATACAATTTAAGGAAGGAGTCTGAAAAGACTTATGGCAAAAGCCGCATTAACAATGGATGAGCTTCTCGCGCTCGAAGAAGCAAATCTCAAGCAAGTAACACAGGGCGAAGTAATCGATGGAAAGGTGCTTTCAGTACGCAAGCACGAAATCCTCATCGACCTTGGTCCTCAAGGTATTGGTCTCGTACCACGCCGCGAAGTAGGGTTCTCTCGCTCACTCAACGAAGGTGACGAAGTATCAGCAAGTATTGTTGACCCTGAACTCGAAAACGGTTACGTCCTCCTATCACTCCGCAAAGCTGCGAAGGACAAGGGTTGGGACGAAGTTATCGCCAAGCTCGAAAGCGGTGAAATCATCGAAGTTACTCCATACGACGCAAACCGTGGTGGTCTGCTCGTTGAGTACGAAGGTGTTCGTGGGTTCCTCCCAGTTTCACAACTTTCTGCTGAACACTACCCACGTGTTGGCAGCAACGATAAGGACGAAATCCTTCAACGTCTCAACACCCTTATCAACCAAGCCCTTAAAGTTCGCATCCTCGATGCTGACCGCAAGGCAAACAAGCTTATCTTCTCTGAGAAGGAAGCTGTTAAGGAAGGCCTCGCTGCTCGCTTCGAAAAGCTTGCAGTTGGCGACACTGTAAAGGGTGTTGCAACTGGTGTTGTCGATTATGGTATCTTCGTCAACGTCGAAGGCATTGAAGGTCTTGTGCACATCTCAGAAATTAGCTGGGAGCGTGTCAACAACCCTGCAGATTACGTAAAGGTTGGCCAAACTATCGAAGCGAAGATTATCGCTATCGACAAGGACCGTCTCAGCCTCAGTATGAAGCAACTCACCGAAGACCCATGGCTCGGTGAAGTCGACCAATTTAAGGCCGGCGAAACTGTTGAAGGTACCGTGACTCGTATCACACCATTTGGTGCTTTCGTACAAATCAGCCCAGCTGTTGAAGCCCTCGTTCACGTAAGCGAACTCGGTGACGGCGACAGTGCTGACCCCGAAAAGGTATTTACCCTCAACGAGCGTAAGTCATTCGTTGTCCTCGACATCGAAAAAGAGAACCGTAAGATCTCACTTGGTCTTCCTGGTTCAAAGAAAACTAAGTAGTTGGTGAGTGGTAAATGGTACTTGGCGGCGGCATAAGCCCCGCTAAGTACCAAACACTACTTACTAACACGAACCACCACGGTGGAAAGGAGCACATCATGGCAGAGAAAGTCTTGTCGATTGCCAATTCAATTACTGTGGGCGAGCTCGCTGATGTGCTCAACCTACCAGTAACCACGCTCATTGGCGAATTGTTTAAAAACGGTATCGCTGCAACGATTAACCAGCGCATCGATTTTGAAACCGCTACGATTATCGTTGACGAGCTTGGGCTCGACGTTGAGCTACAAAAGAAAGAAGTAGCAGCCGGTGCTCCTGAGCGTCACGTTCGCGAGCTGTCTGATAAGGCCGTTGACCGTCCACCAATCGTTGCTGTTATGGGCCACGTTGACCATGGCAAGACCAGCTTGCTTGACTCAATTTTGGGCCAGAAGGTGGTTGAAGGTGAAGCCGGTGGTATTACCCAGCACATTAGTGCGTACCAAACCACTCGTAAGGACCGTTCGATTACATTACTTGACACCCCAGGACACGAGGCCTTTGCAGCGCTTCGCCAGCACGGTGCAACTCTTACCGATGTGGTAATTATCGTCGTAGCTGCCGATGACGGCGTGAAGCCGCAAACTATCGAAGCCATTCGCTTTGCACGGTCTGCAAACGCTAAAATTGTTGTTGCCATTAACAAGATTGATAAAGAAGCGGCTAACCCGCAGCTCGTAAAGACGCAACTTGCGACTGAACACAATTTGAACCCAGAAGAATGGGGCGGAGACACAGTAATGGTTGAAGTCAGCGCTAAGACCGGTCAAGGTGTTGATAAGCTCCTCGACATGGTACTGCTCGTTGCTGACCTTGAAGAACTCAAGGCCGAACAAGATGTTCCAGCTGAAGGACTTGTTATTGAAGCACACATGGAAACCGGCCGCGGTGCGGTGGTTGGGCTGCTTGTTGAGCAGGGTATGCTCAAGCCTGGTTCATTCCTCGTTGCTGGTACAGCACACGGTAAGGTGCGTACCCTCCAAGACTTTGCTGGTCGCACGCTCAAAGAGGCTGGTCCCTCAACTCCTGTAACGATTAGCGGCTTTAAAGAAATTCCACAATTCGGTGACATTTTCGAAGTCGTAAAGAACGAAAAAGAAGCTCGTGCCCGTGCTAATGCAACCCGCCTTGAGCGCGAAGCCAACGCGGCAAGCACCAACGTCACCGGTGCTGACCTTTTGAAGCTTATGACCCAGAAGCACGAAGCCCAAGATTTCAATGTTATCGTCAAAGCCGACGTGCAAGGTTCATTGACCTCTGTCATGGACAGTCTCAAGCTTATTGAGACGGGTGGTGAAGTTTCACTCCACGTGGTAAGTAGTGGTGTCGGTAACATTACTGAAAACGACATTCGCCTCGCGACTGATGGCAAAACGGTCATCTACGGCTTTAACGTGGACCTGCCGCCCGCAGTCAAGCAACTGGCGACCCGCGAGCGCACAGAGGTTCGTCTATACCGCGTTATTTACGAACTGCTCGATGACGCCAAAAACTCAATGGAAAAACTTCTCGCACCAGAGGTCGTTGAAACCGAAATTGGAAGCCTTGAGGTGAAGGGTGTCTTCCGTACGATGAAGGATGAAGTTATTGCCGGTGGACTTGTAACGAACGGGAAGATCACACCAGGCCTGCTTGTGCGTATGAAGCGCGGCAAGGGCGAAGCTGCTGAGACGCTCGGTGAAGCCGAAGTTACCAGTGTGCAACGTGAAAAAGTCGAAGTAAAAGAAGCGTTCGAAGGCGACATGTGTGGACTCAACCTCAAAACCACCAAGAAGACGCTCCTTGAAATCGGCGATACGCTCGAGTTCTTCACCCGCGAAGTGGTTGAACGTCACCTCTAGAATCTCTCTGAGGCGATACTGTTGTAAAAAAGCTTGTGGTTACACAAGCTTTTTGCTATTATGGGGCCAAAAGAAGCTTCAAAAACAAAAAGGAATAAAAGATGCCAGCAGAAACGTTTCACACAACGCATCAGGATGCGCAACCGGGTGAGCAGGTAACTGAGTCGGGAATTATCCTTCCGGCTGGAGTTGACCGTCAGAAAAATGTCCGCGAGACAATTACGTTTGATAATTTAGATTCTCGCTCGACAAAATACAACAGCGCCGGTGTTGACCCGGATAATCCGTATAACGCCTTTGCGCCAGAATTACAGTCTGAGGCTCAATCAGAAGCGCAGCCTACAGAAGAATCTGCGCGACCACTTGCTGCGGATCAGCCGAAGCGCGTCCGCACTAACGAAGCGGGCGGCACTGAAAAGCTTGTGAAATATGCCGACGGAAGCCTTGAATGGGTAAGCGATGGCTCTCCTGAGGTGCCAACACTAAAGGCCCCTGAGATTCAAAAAGATGTTACCCTTCACTCAGAGGTCCTCGAAGAGGTAGCGGGCAGTCTTGAAAATGTTGAGAACAAAAATGAAAAGCAGGATGAAGCCATTGAAGCGCTTCGAAAGCAATATGACGAACTCGCGCGCAAGTTCGAAGAGCTGTCAGAGCGGATGAAAGCGTCTGGGTTTGGTACCGATGCAAGCGTCGAAGCGGGGCCTCACACACCAAAGTACCCTGGTCAAGAAGTTGAACTTTACACGGGTGATCAAGGTCCAAAGTACCCCGGGCAAGAACTCGAGCTCTATACGGGTGAAGAAGAGCTAGGCTTTGAGGTTGTTATTTCAGAGGAAATGCAGAAAACTTTGGAAGACGCTCAAGACAAATACGCGGAGCTCACCGCCAAGGGGCGCAACAGTTACGTTGGACACTTCTTGCATAACTCTAAATTCCTCGCAAAAATTCCTTTTGTGAAAAAGTTTGCTGAATCTATCAACGAGCGAACCGATGAGAAAATTCATGAAGCTCGTGATGAGTATAAGCAGGCAGTCTTAGCGATTCAAAAAGAGGTAATCGATCAGTCGATTGAAGCGCTTGGCGATGACCCTGATGTACTGAAAGAAGTGCGAATGGCTGCTGGCGATATCGCTATTCAAAGCGAAGTAAATCTCGAACTGAAGATTGCCGCAGAGCGCATGGAGCGAAGTGGCAAAACCAACAGCTTTATTGACTGGTGGGTTCGCCAAGAAGGGCTTGGTGGCAAGCTTAAGAAGGCTGGCCTTATTGCCGGAGCGGGTCTGACGGTTGGATTCGTCGCTGGTCTTGGTGGCGCGCCACTTCTGGGTATCGCCGCAGGTGCGGGACTGGGTGGCGGTATTGGCGCCTATGCAACGAAGAAGCGTTCTTCGGGGCTTACGGAAAAGAATGGTACCAATACGCTTGCTGAAAAGCAGGGGCAAGAAGATATTCAGCGTAAAAGCCACTACGCTCGTACGCAGCTCGAGAACGAAGACGGCGTCGTGAGCATCGATGCTTTAACTGACATTACCGAAGAGCGTACGGGTCGTGAAAAAGCCAGTAACCGTGCGCGCCTTAAGGGTGCGGCTGCTGCGGGAACACTCGGTGCAAGTGCCGGTGCAAGTCTCGGTGGACTTGTTCGCGAAGGTATTACCAATGCAACCTCAGGTGCAGAGCAACCCGCTAAGGAAGTAAAGCACCCTCCCGTCGAAAAACCTGATGCCGCACCGCAAGCTCCGGCTCAACCAGAGCTACAGGGTATGGACTTTAACGTCGAATCGGGACACGGCTACACGAATGAGCTCATGGACTTCGCACAGGCCAATGGCCACCAGCTGACTCCTGATCAATCCTTCCAACTTCACCAAGACGTCGTAAGGCAGTTTGGTGGTGACTACATCGACATCAACGGAGCAGGGAACGATATCTACCAGCAAGCGGGTGATTTCCGTCTCGCAGAACCAGGCGCAGCTAAATGGGCTGACGGCGTAGGTCAATATATTCAACAATGGATGGCAAACCGCGGCCTTTGGTAGGACGCATTAAAAAGGGGAATGGGCAATGACTGACGAGCAAATAATTAGTACACTCGGATTTGAAACAGCGGGCGAGGAAATGCGCCAGCGAGTAATCGAAAATATCCGAACAATCGTCGAACTTCGCGTTATTGGCGTGGTGAGCGAAGCAATGACCGATGAGCAACAGCAGACGTTTGAATCAATTCGTGATTCAGGTGATAGCGAAGCTATGTGGAAGTGGCTTGCTGACGAAGTAACCGGCGTTGATGTGAGTGAGGTGTACGAGGCGACACTAAAGGATTATCTCGACGAGTACCAAGAGAATCAGGCGAACCTCTAGCAATAGGGCCGTCATCGAGAGTCTGGTATACTAGAGATATGTTTCAATTAGACGACCAATTCCTTCAAGATATCGGTCTGGCAGATCTGCCAGAAGAGCAAAAGAAACCATTTCTTCAACACGTGTACGACCAACTGGAGTACCGCGTAGGAGTACGTCTGAGTGAGGGTATGAGCGACGCGCAGCTCGAAGAGTTCGAGTCAATCATCGACCGCAAACCAGAGGTAATTACCGGCTGGGTTGCGCAGTATGCCCCAGACTTCCAGCGCGATGAACTGTATACGAAAATCCAAGCAGCCAGTGGCCTTCCTGCGGGAGACGAGCGCATTAAAGCCGAATATGCTGCTACCAAGTGGCTCGAAGTGAACCGCCCTGATTATCGCGATGTTGTCGCGGCAACGCTGAGCGAGCTCAAGCAAGAAATCTCTCAAAACCGAGAGGCGATTCTTGGTACTCCACCAGCTCCTGCAGCGTAGTGCGCCGGCAAGAGCCAACTCTTATAAAAATAGCCCCGAGAAGGGGTTATTTTTTATGGACGTAGCCGTTAAGGAAGGCGGCGGCATTCATAGCTTTTCCGCTCGGGCCAATAAGCTCGTCGATTGATAGGTAGCGTCCATCGGCACATTCAAGGTCGAGTGGGGAGTTGTGACTATTGGTGCCATGCGCCTTTGTGATAACAATCTGCTGCTCGGCAACGGTCGCTTTTGTCTTTGGGAATGTCAGATAGGCGCGAACATGACGCTCTGCTTGCTTGGCGGTAAGCTTTGAAGTATCGAGGAAGCTCTCGTCTTTCGTGAGAAGCTGACAATAGGTGGCTTCGGCATCGTTTTGCGGGGTAGGCTGAACGGTGCCATTGATAATTGCAGGCAGGGTGAGCGCGAGTTCCTGTGCACCAAGTTCGCCAAGCTGCGTTTCGAGCTCTGGGGCGGTTTCTATATCAAGCAGAGGAACGGTGATTTGGCTGTAAATTGGTCCTGCGTCCATAGCTGCAGAAAGCTGCATAATGGTAACGCCCGTTTCGGTATCACCATGTAAAACAGCCGATTCGATAGGCGAGGGGCCGCGGTAGCGTGGCAAAAGTGATGGGTGAACATTAATAATACCCGGCTCGAACAAATCAATAATAGCTTGCGGAATGATTTTCCCGTAACTCACCAGCACGCCAATAGGGTCTTTGAGCTTTTTGACGTGTTCAGCGATTGCACTAATCGCCAATGGCTGCCATACGGGGATATTATTCGCTTCGGCAATTTCTTTAACGATAGGTTTTGTGAGCGCTCGTCCGCGCCCTTTATAGTTATCAGGCTTGGTGACAACGGCCCCAATGGTAAACCCTTTGGCGATGAGCTCACGGAGTGAAGCGGCGCTGAATTCGTCAGTCCCAAAGAATACGATTGTCTTTGATGAATGTGTCATAGTCGAGTGGCTCCAATTCGCCCTTAGCGTCGAGGCGATAAAAGGCCTTTTCGCTCTCTTTAATATGGTCGATAAATACAATACCGTTAGTGTGATCAATTTCGTGTTGAATAACGCGCGCTAAGAACCCATCGGCTTTAAAGCGTACTTCTTGGCCTTCAACGTTAAGCGCTCGGACACGAATTTTTGTGTAACGGGGTACCTTACCGTAAATATCTTTAACGCTGAGGCAGCCCTCGTAATCTTCAACGAGGGTTCCTTCGTATTTAACGATTTCCGGGTTAATAAGTGCCGTAAAGTGATTGTTTTCTTTATCCTCAAAGTCGCTTCGGACAATAACGATACGCGTCAGCGCGTCGATTTGGACTGCGGCGAGTGCAGCACTGATTTCGTAAGGGCGCGACATCTCCCAGTCGAGGGCGGCGTCGGTCATTTCTTTAATCAGGGTAAGCGTAGCCTCGTCAATTTCACGGACTTTTTCTGATTTTTGGCGCAAATGCTCATTTGGCAGCGTGATGATATCGTCTTTAGTCATTTGGACTAGTATATCAGAGGTGAGAAGCGGAGGCTAGAGGTGACCTGCTATAATAGGGAGATTATGTATACACTTACTCAAGAGGTATTTCAGCGGCTTCTCGACCAAGCACCACTTCGCCCACGTGTGAAGCGTGAAGTGCGCTTTATGAAGAGTATATCGCAGCTTTCTGAAGATGATTGGGCTGAAACGGAACTGTTGGCAATTTCCGATAAAGCAGGGAATCGAGGGGTGTTGGTGTTGCAAGTACACGAAGCCGAAGTATATCTGGCTTCTTATGCGCTTTCGCGAGGACTTGTGAGTAGCACTGGAAAAGCACAGCCGATTATTTGTGATTTTTGCCGTACTTGGCAAACAGGAAGTCGGTCGGGCAGCATCACGCTTGATAAGCCCGGACGCGACGCGGGTTCTATTACATTTTTGTGCTGTGCCGATTTACAGTGTAGTCGCCATGTTCGTAACCTGACTGCCGCGGCAAAGACTTCGCGCTCGCAGTTGCGTGAAGATATGACCAGTGAGCAGCGCGTTGAGCGTTTGAAGCAGCGTATTGAAGAGGTTGGCGCACTGCTCGGACTCACGCCACTTGCTCTGTAAAATCTTAGAGTAAACTCGAAGGGTCAAGGTCCGCCTGCCAATGAGTTGGCGGCAGGTAGGCGAGTGCTTTTACGAGTGCGTTGCGTTTCGGACTTTTTAGCGTCAACTGCCACCGGTAGGTATCATGCTGTCGTTCATAAAAAGCCGGGGTTGGTCCGAGTACTTCGATACCCTTTGGAAGCACGCGGCGCAACTCGGCGCTAAGTGCCTTGGCATTACGAATTGCCGCAGCTTCGCTTTTATAGACATCGGTGAGCTGCAGGAGATAGCGGAACGGTGGAAAGCCGCCTTTTTGCCGCTCCTTGAGTGCGTATTGGTAAAAGCCTTCATAATCTTGTTTCAGGCCAAATTGAATAACGGGGTGGGTTGGTTGGTATGACTGAACAATGACCGTCGTATCGCGTTCATCACGCCCGACACGTCCTACCACCTGCGCAAGGAGTTGAAAAGCGCGTTCACTGGCGGCGTAGTCGGGAAGCGCTAAGCCGCTATCGGCTTGAACCACACCAACCGTGTGGAGTTTTGGCAGGTCGAGCCCTTTTGCGACTACCTGTGTACCGATGGCGATATCAATCGCACCGTCGTAGAGTTCTTTGTAGCGCTCGTTGACGGTTTCGCTCTGTGCGGTGTCGCCATCGAATCGTGCAATCGTTGCTTTAGGAAAAAGGCGACGTAGCTCACTTTCAATAAGCTTCGTCCCGATCCCTTTATGGATAATGTCGGCACTCTGGCAAACAGGGCAGACGGTGGGAACTTTGGCACGATGGTCGCAAATATGGCAACTGAGTACAAAAGTATCGGCATGCAGCACAAGCGGCACGAAACAGCGCGGGCACTCCGCGGTCCAGCCACAGTTTTCACAAAGAGTGGTGCTGGCGCTCCCGCGGCGATTATGAAAGATAAGCGTTTGCTTACCCGAAGCAGTATTGTGTTCAATTTGTTGTAACAGTGCATCGGATAAAAAGCGGTGTTTCTTGAAGTTCTCGCGCTTCTTCATGTCGATAAGCTGTGCGGTTGTCGCCTTGGCATTACCGCGTGCTGAGCGGGGGAGCGTGACAATAGGTGAGCCGTGCGCCTCGGCGACGTATCTATCGGCAATGAGTGGGGTTGCGCTTCCAAAAACAACGCGCGCCTTTGAGGCTGACCCCAAAACACTGGCCGCACGGAGTGCCGAATAACGTGGCGCCTGCTCCTGTTTGTAGCTTGGCTCGTGGGCTTCGTCTACGACGATTGCTCCAAGGTTTGGTACAGGCATAAACAGAGCAGAGCGCGGTCCAATCACAACTAGTGGCTCGGTTGAGGTGAGCGCTTTCTTCCAGGCAAGGTGTCGCTCGGCTTCGGTCATGTGTGAGTGGGTAACAAGAATGTTTGAAAATTCATGTATAAACTCATCAACCACTTGGCTTGTTAGGCTAATCTCGGGAACGAGGACGATTGTCGACTTACCGCCGGCGAGCGTACGGCGGGCGAGCTCTTTGTAAATTTCTGTCTTGCCCGAGCCCGTAACCCCTTGAAGAAGTATCGTCCCAGCATCAACGGCCATGATTTTCTCCATCGCCGCGGCCTGGTCCTTATTGAACACAATTTTTGTTCGACTTCGCGAAGCCTCTCGAGGAGAAGTTGCTTTTTCTCGGCGCTTGGTCGTCAACCCGCGGGGAAGTACTGTCTGCAACACCGTCGCCAGCGGTGTGCGGTAATACTCAGCGAGCCATAACGAAAGGTCAACCAGCGGAGTGGGTAAGGGGATGGACTCAATAACAGAAGCTACTTCGCGAGTTTCATACTCAGGCTTCGAAACCTCTTTTACAACGAGACCATTTAACGTCTGTTTGCCAACAGGAATCGTCACCAATTGCCCTGGTTTCATTTTCTCAGTCGCGTGGTACGTAAAGACACCTGTGCCACTACGCACAATCTTCGTCGGTGCAACCTCATAAAACCACATATCATTATTAGTATAGCAGTGCGGGAGGGTTGGGTGTGCTGGTGAACGCTTTGTTGAAACCTAAAGTTTTGACCGAAAGCTCCTTGAGTGGCGAGGACTGTTTGAGCGGCGCGAGTTCCGCAGACACCAAAGAGGTTGAGGGAAAAACTTTAAGGCCTGAAACAACCGCGTTCACCAGCACACCCAAACCTTCCGCTTCCATGCTAGAATATAAGCATATGTATTTTGAGAGTCGCATCCACGCTGGTCAACAACTCGCCCAGCAGCTTTTTCAAACCTACCGCTACGAAAACTGCGCCGTGGTAGCCTTAAGTGACGGTGGGGTGATTGTGGGTGAGCAAATAGCAGCACAACTGCACTGTATCTTAACGATGCTACTCGTTGAAGATATTGAAGTGCCGGGCGAAAGCCTGAGCTTCGGTGGTGTCTCTCAAAGTGGTAACTTTACCTATAATAGTGAGTTCTCAAGCGGTGAGATTGATGAGTACACCAGCGAATTTTACGGCTATCTCGAAGATCAAAAGCGCCAAGCTTTCCAACGTATCAACCGGCTCCTCGGTGACGGCGGCATGATTGACCGCGATTTGCTACGCGATCGAACAATCATTCTTGTGAATGACGGTTTCTCGGATTCGACAGTCCTCGACGTTGCGATGGAGTTCCTGAAGCCAATTCGAATCCAGCGTTTGGTGATTGCTGCACCGGTTGCTTCAGAGCAGGCAGTCGACCGCCTACACGTCATGGCGGATGAGCTCCATATCCTCGACGTAAAGGTAAATTACTTCGATACAAACCACTATTATAACAACAACGAAATTCCGTCACACGAAGAAACGGTCGACAGAATTAATAAAATCATCCTGAATTGGCGTTGACCGAGCAGGGTGAAAAAGTGTAGAATAATTAGCAACAGGTTCTGAGAGGCCAAAAGTTTTTAAAAGGGGAAGCATGTTAGACGTTTTCATTACATCTCGGGTGCGGCGCAAGATCGTTGTGGTCTATGCCAAGTATCCCGATTTTCGTACGCATGTACGTGGCCTTGCCAAGCTCATTAAAGAAGATCCAGGTAACATCCAACGTGAATTGAAGCGTCTTGAAAAGGTTGGGTTTCTCCTGAGCGAACGCCAGGGGAACACGAAAATCTACGCAACCAACAAGCAGTTCCCAATCTTCAAGGAACTCCAAAGTATCGTGATTAAATCACAGCAACATGCCGCTCGCCCAAAGCGAACTTCGTCTGACGTTGCCTAATACTCCGAAGCGAGAGGCCTATGAGTTTATTTGACCGCATTCTTGAAAGCCGGGGCATTACGCCGGAACAGAAGGCGGTTTTTCTTTCGCCAAATTACGAGGCAAAACACGACCCCTTCCTCCTTCCCGATATGCAAGCAGCGGTTGACCGCCTGGTGGAAGCGCACGCAAAACAAGAACGTATCACGATTTATGGCGACTATGATATCGATGGACTCACCGCAACAACGGTGCTTATCGATGCATTGGCAAGTTTTGGTTTTGAATACGTAAAAGCGTTTATTCCGAACCGCTTCACCGAAGGCTATGGTATGACCGTTGATGCAGTCGAGCGTATTGCCGAGCAGGGCGCCGACCTGATTATCACCGTGGATTGTGGAAGCTTGAGCCACAAAGAAATTACTCGGGCTAAAGAGCTCGACATCGATGTTATTGTGACCGATCACCACAACGTTGCACCCGAACAGCCGCCAGCGGTAGGGGTGATTAATCCAAAACGGCTTCTCCAAGACTACCCTGACGAATATGAAAAATATGTCCTGAAACCAGATTCGAAAATGGCAGGCAAAATCTATCCATTTCTTGATTTGCCGGGTGTCGGCGTCGCTTTTAAATTAGTCCAAGCGCTTCAAACAAAGCTCGAAGGGCTCGAAAAAGGTCAGGAAAAGTGGCTGCTTGATTTGGTTGCACTCGGTACTGTCTGTGATGTCGTGACGCTGGTTGATGAAAACCGCACCCATGTATTTTGGGGATTGAAGGTGCTGGCGAAAACACGGCGAGCAGGCTTGAAGGCGCTGATGGCGGTCGCGGGCGTGCGTCCGGAAACGGTCAACGCACGAAGCCTCGGCTTTAGCCTAGGACCGCGTATGAACGCCGCTGGACGCCTTGAAACGGCGCAGTACGCGCTTGATATGCTGACGGCGACCGACCCGATGGAAGCCTTGAAATGGGCGCGCAAGCTTGATGAGATGAACCAGGCTCGTCGTAAAGAGCAGGATGAAATCCTGAAAGAAGCGCTTGTGCAAGCCGAACAATTGCAACACGACCCGGTACTTGTGGTGGCGGCGGAGGGCTGGAACCACGGGATTGTGGGAATTGTTGCCGCGAAACTCCTTGAAAGGTACCAGAAGCCCACCTTTGTATTGGCGCTTCACGGCGATGAAGCCAAGGGCTCCGCCCGCAGCTACGGCGATTTTAGCGCTGCCGACGCCATCCGTGCATCGGACGACATCATCACTAAGGGTGGCGGCCACAAGCTTGCTGCCGGAGTGACGCTACCAAGCGCCAATGTCGATGCTTTTCGAAAGCGCGTCAATGATTTTTATAAAGCCCAAAAGCTTGCAAACCAAGCAGCACTGTTGCTGCCAGTCGCCGATGCAGATGCACTTCTTGAAGAGGTAACGGAAGACCTTATTGCTGCCATCGACACCCTCGAGCCGTTTGGCAGCGGTAACCCGCAACCAGTGCTCCGAACCGAATCGCTGACGGTCTTTGGGGTACGCCGCATGGGCGACAGTGGCCAGCACGTGAAACTCACGCTCAAGGGTGCCGGAGCAGCGCACATCGACGTCATCGCCTTTAACGCGCCGGATTATTTCTTTGTCGAGCAGGGCGCTTCAATTGTGGCGTGGTATACACCCGAGCTCAATGAATGGCAGGGGAGGCGAAGTGTTGAAGGGCGGCTCCTTCATCTTGAACTGCAATAAAAATACCTACTTCTTAAACAACTTCCCAAAATTCACCGTCTGACTAAACTCAAGCGCCCCAAGCCGGAAAGCACGAATTGCTACCCAGAGGCTTGCCACCATAAAGGCTGCCATAACACCGAGTACTGCAAACGATTCAACCAAACTCATGCTCGCAAACATGTTGCGAACCAGCGCGACGATCGGCGAGGTGAGCGGGAAGTACGTCATGAATGAAACGACTGGGTTTGTTGGGTCGGTGATAATGATCATGATGAAGTAAAACGGCACGAACGCACCAATAAAGAACACGGCTGAAAAGCTGTTGGCTTCTTTTGCCGACGGCGCCATTGATGCGGTCGCCGTCATAAAACCGGCGTACATCAAGAACCCAATGATGAGGAACGCGAATCCGAAGAAGATAGCCTGCGGGTCAAACACGAGCTTCGAAAGGTCAACGCCAAACGGCATTGGAATCGATACACCCGCCTGGTGCACAACCAAAAGTGCGAGCCCTGCCAGAACACCGAAGAAAGCAATTTGCGTAAGGGTGACTAAACTCACCGCCAGAAGCTTTCCTAAAATCAGAACACGCGGCTTTACGTAGGTAAGCACCATCTCCATCGAACGGTTTTCTTTCTCTTCGCTGACACTGTTAAGCATGTAGCTCACCGAAAAGGCGAAGATGATATAGAACAGAATGATGAAAATCGCTGGTACAACATATTCGTTAACGCCGGCGGTTTCGCGGCCTTCTTTATAGGTGACGATAGTGCTGCTCGCACCGTTTTGCGCTAAAGCAATTACCTCTGCTGAACCGAGCGGTAAGAACAAGCTTGTTTCCAGGAGCGAATCTGCCAGCGTTGAAACTGAGCCCATCTTGGTAATATCGGTCGAACTTAAATAGACGGTGTAGTTGCGTGTTTTTTGTAAGTCACTCGGGAATACTACCAAGGCTTCCTTCTTGCCGTCTTGCACTTCTTGGCGAAGGTGCTCGGTTTGGTCGGCAGGGCTTAGGGTAAGGTCGCCACTTTCAACCACTTGCTTATTAAGCAGTCCGCTTTCATCAACGAGCGCGACATTCTTCAAATCTTTAGCGAGTTCTTCAATTTTGTCAGCACTGGCTTGGTTGCTGAAGTAGACCAGCGCACCAATGAAAGCAATCATCACCGGAATTGCAATCATCACAATCCAGAAACTTGGCTGTTTTACGATAGTTAAATATTCATGACGAATAACCGAACGAAGCTTAGACATGGCGACCTCCTGCGTGTTCGGCGCTCTTTTCTTTATAGATTTGCACGAAAATATCCTCGATAGATTTTGACTTAAATTCTTTCTTTACGGCGTCGACACTTCCGTATGCGCGGGCGGTGCCATCTTTCAAGATTAGTAGACGGTCAGCCAACCGCTCAACCTCTTCCATAAGGTGAGTAATGTAAATAACGGCCGTACCTTTTTCTTGCAACTCATCAACAATGTCGAGGAGCAACTTTCGATTCACCGGGTCGAGCCCCTTGGTTGGCTCATCTAAAATAAGGAGTTCTGGATCGTTCATAATAGCAACGCCAAGCTGCACCTTTTGCTGCTGTCCACCTGAGAGCTTTTTAATCTTCGTGTTTGCTTTATCAGCGAGTTCAACGCGCTCGAGGAAATCAAGCGAGAACTTTCGCGCTGCATCGCGCGACATTCCCTTGAGCTCACCAAAGTAGATCATTGTATCGAGTACCTTCGAACGAGTATAGAGCCCGCGCTCCTCGGGAAGGTAGCCAACCTTTGCGGCCGTCTCGGGAACAAGCTGAGCACCGTTAATAAAAAGGTCACCCGTTGTCGCTTGGTAAATACCAAGCAGGGAGCGAATCGTGCTGGTTTTTCCCGAACCGTTTGAACCCAGAAAGGCAAAAACCTCGCCGGGCATAACATCGAAATTAAGGTTTTTAACAATCTGCTTCTCGCCAATAGTAAGGCTGAAATTCTCCACGTGGACGATTGGTTTCTTCATACGGCTAGTATACGTGCTCAGGCGTTATTTAGGAACCATGCTTACGGTTTGAAAATTATTTTTTCATATGGTTAACTAAAAGAAATGAAGAAGTGGGCGCAAAAACAAACAGGCTTTACTATCGTCGAGCTTTTAATCGTTATCGTGGTGATTGCAATCTTGGCGGCAATTACGATTGTTTCGTATAACGGAATTACCTCTAAAGCTAAACAAGCCCAAGTGCTTAGTGCGATGGACCGTTGGGAGAAGGCGTTTCTTTTAGAAAAAAATGAAACTGGCCAAGCGACCGCATGGGATCATGCTCGTCCGGATTTTGTTACGACACACCCCAACGCTGCCAACCCTGATTACCAGGAAACGCATGGTGAGGCATGCCTACCGGGTGATTATCCTGCCGAGGGCGAGTTTCGCGAAGGTGAGTGTAGTGTGAGCCTCTCGTATTTTAAGCCTGATGGTGGTTCCGAAGTTTTGTATCGTCGCGACAGCAGTATTGTGATACAGAACGCGAACCTGCGGTGGACCGGTACACAAGAAGCCATTATTTCGCAGCTACCAAAATTTCCAGGCGGCAACACGATAAAGTCTGAAGAGAGTGCATCGTATCCATCTAATCCGATGACAAACGCACCGGGCAGCGGCACTGGAAGATTTGTTCAAATCACTCGAGGGGCGATGATAACTATGAAGGTGGGCCCCGTCTATGACACGAGTAAGTGTTATGACGCATCTCATCAGCCGATAGTGGGGAAGTGTATTATACCTGCGGACACCATATATATTGGGTATCGGGTTGAAGGTGATCAGGCGTGTGGTCGTGGCACAAAGATGGCTACTCCGACCGTTTGGACACGCGAAACACTTATTGGGTGGTACAACCCGCAGACACAAGAACTCTATGGTGTAGACTTCATTGATTATTTGAAGAGTACCTTGAGAGATCAAGGCACTCCGGAAGCGGAGCTAGATGCCAAAGTTGAAGAAACTATCACTCAATTGCTTGCAACGGCGAGTTCCGGCAGTACAAGCTACGAAACGCAGGGTGCTGTGCAGTATGTCACATCATGTACAATTCGAATTGGCGATAAAGTCATCTAAGGCCCTAAGCCCTCTTGCTATCTGTCATCCTATCTGTTAAAATAGCGTAGATATGGTACAAGTAACACGTAAAGACGAACGCGAAGCGAACGAAAACATCATTCGTCGTTTCAACCGAAAGGTGCTACAAAGCGGTGTCCTCGCTGAGGCTAAAGCTTCTATGCGCTTTTCAAAGCCTATTAGCAAGGTTGAGCGCCGCAAGAAGGCAATCATCCGTAAAGAGCGTAAGGCAGACAAGCTTGCAAAAGCTCGTCTCGGCGTTCGCTAGAGGTAGCACAAGTGACGCTTAAGTCACAACTCGATAACGATATAAAAGCCGCTCTTTTGGGCGGCGATCGTTTTCGTGGTGACATTCTCCGAAACTTAAAAGCGGCTATTCTTAGTGAAGAAGTCGCGAAAAATAAACGCGACGAGGGTCTGAGCGACGAAGAATTCGAACAAGTCGTTGCCCGCGAAGTAAAGAAGCGCCTTGATAGTGTCGAGCAGTACAACGCAGCAGCTCGTCCAGAACTTGCCGAAACCGAAGCTGCCGAAGCAAAGATTATTGAAGTCTATCTTCCGGAACAACTTTCTGAAGAAGATATTAAGGTCGCTATCGATGACACCATTGCCGAACTTGGCATTTCAGGTCCGCAAGCAATGGGGCAGGTTATCGGCGCCGTAAAAGGCAAGCTCGGCAATGCTGCCGACGGTGGAACTATCGCCCGGCTTGTTAAAGAAGCACTCAACTAGTACAAAACATTGACAAATCGTCACGGATATGATAGAGTGTAGTTATTCTATTAACAAACAAAAAAGAAATCTCATGACTACAGGCGAAAACGTACCAAGCTCAGAGCGCGAACCATCGATTCAACCAGAAATTATCTCTTTTAGTGATACGGAAGCGGGTACCGGCTCATCTGGATTGCTTTTTAAGGGCGAACCAGGCCAAGCACTCGACTGGGATGACAATAAGTGGGTAGATAATCCAGCTCGACGTACTGCGAATACTATGATACTCCTTACCGATTCTGGTAACCAATACATCTTGGGTAAAGGAATTATCTTGAATAGCCGCACAAACGAAGCACATATCGTTCCAAAGGGCGCCGATGCACTTATTCCTCCGATAACTTTCGGTGAAACATGGGGCGTTCCAGGCGTCTTTAATACAAGCCGTGTCGACTCTGTTCTTGCTGAATATAAAGCGGGTGAGGTAAGCGGCCAAAAGGTAGCGTACGAATCTCCATTTACTGCAGCGAATGCCGCTCTTGAGCAAAAAATCATAAAAGCAAAAGAGAGTGCCGAGCTATCGAAGTTGCTATAAAGTTGCAGCCTCCCCCTAGCCATACCCCGTTAAACACTTTATTATAGAGACTATGATTGTATTTTTTGGTCCAGCAGGTGCTGGAAAAAGCATCCAAGGACAAATTCTCGCAGCACGCCAAAACTGGCGTTGGTTAAGCGCGGGGCAAATTCTTCGTGATGCACACGACCCTGAGATTAATAGCTACATGAACAAGGGCCAGCTTATCCCATCTGAGGTAAGCAACCGCATTATGGGCGATGCTATCAAGAAAGCCGGTGATATTGATAGTATTATTCTTGATGGCTTTCCACGCCAAATCGAGCAGGCGAAGTGGCTTATTGATACGCAGCCCGAGCATGGTCGCGCCATCGACATCGTAGTTGTGCTCGAAGTGCCGCGCGAAGAGTTATTGAAGCGCCTTTCAATTCGTGGCCGGGCCGATGACACGCCAGAAGCGATTGATCACCGGCTTCATGATTACCGCCAGGTTATGTACCCAATTCTTGGTTACTTCACCGAGCAGCATATTCCTGTTGTGCATATCGATGGTGTCGGAACCGTTGGTGAAATTCATGACCGTATTTACGCTGAACTGCAGGGGCGGGGGATTACCGGCTAATGCAAAAGCTCAAAACCGAAGCTGAAATTCAGGCAATGCGCGAAGGCGGTAAAATCCTTGCGCAAATTTTTGAAGGGCTTAAAAAACAGGTAAAGCCAGGCGTTTCTGAAAAAGAGCTCGACGCTTGGGTTGATGCTGAAATCAAAGCGCGCGGCGCAATTGCCACCTACAAAACCGATGAAGTAAACTTCCCGGCGGCGATTTGTATTTCAACTAACGAGCAAATCGTACACAGTATTCCAACCGATTATGTGCTCCAAGAAGGTGACGTCGTTGGCTTTGACCTCGTTATCACCTATAAAAACATGAAGACCGACAGCGCCTTCACCATGGTGGTAGGCGACAAGCCAAACGGTGCCGTCAAACACCTTGTGAAAGCAACTGAGCAAAGTTTGTATGCGGGCATTGATGCAATCAAGGGTCCAGTTCGCACTGGTGATATTAGCGCTGCTATCGAGAAAGTTCTGAAAGATGCAAAACTTGGTATTATTCGCGAACTCGTTGGTCACGGTATTGGCCATGAAATGCATGAAGCACCTGATGTGCCAAACTATGGTCGAAAGGGGGCAGGGCCACTGCTTAGCCCCGGTGATACTATCGCCATCGAACCAATGGCAACACTTGGTGGTGAAAAGATTACCCAAGAAGAAGACGGCTGGACACTGACAACACGCGACGGCAGTTTGGCTGCACATTTTGAACACACAGTACTAATTACAGAGGGTGGTGCGGAAATTTTGACACAGCTATGAGCAGCTGGGAGTCGGAATTACGAACACGTTACAGCCAGGTAGAGGTCCCGGCAACTTTGCGTACGCAAGATGCAATTGATGGCCGGGTTGCCGAAGTGCAAGAGGCGTTCTTTGCTGATATTGTTGATGCACTGCAGATAAGCCATCTGGCGCAGCGAGCGATTCTCAACATTAATGTGCGCATGCTCGTTCCACCCGATACGAATTCATTAAATGCTCATCACCTTCATTCACTTGAAGACCACGAGCCACAGGGAATGTCACTTGGCGTGTCCCGATTTCGTGCTTCTGATGATTTTCTCACCCAACTCGATATGAACGGCATTCAACCGCTCGCCACCGTCCTGCGGACACGTGACGATTGGAACTACCAAATTGCTCAATTTACAAAATATGACCTTGAACAAAAAACCGTCGACGTGCTCGGCGAAATCGATGGCCTCGAAGGAATAATCGGCCAATCCTTCTAGAGAAGTCGCTTCAGGCTTCACAACCTCGACCACAAGCGGTATACTAAGCCCATGCAAGAGTCGTCTTCTTATGCTGTTGGCCTCGATATCGGAACTACAAAGGTGCGCGCCGTGGTTGCGCACATTGATAGTTCAACCGGGGTACCAACGATTGTTGGTATTGGTCAGGCAGCAAATACCGGTATGCGAAAAGGGGTGGTAGTTAACCTTCAAGGGCCAGGTCACGCCATCGATGAGGCCCTCGGTGAAGCCGAGCGCATGAGCGGCTATCAGGTCCACGGCGCTACAGTAAGCGTCAATGGTGCACATATTTTAACCACCCATGCCGATGGTATGGTAGCAGTTGGTGGTGCTGACCACGAAATCGGTCCCGACGACCTCGACCGAATAAAAGATGTCGCCACACTTGGTAAGGTTCCTGCGAACCGCGACATTCTCGATGTTGTTGCACACGCTTACAAGCTTGATGGGCAAGATAACATCAAAGACCCCCTTGGCATGACCGGAACACGCCTCGAAATTGACGCACACGTAATTTCTGCACTTACTCCGTATCTTGTAAATGTCGAAAAAGCTGCCGAATCGGCGCAAGTAGAACCACACAATGTTGTGCCAACTGCTATGGCAGCTGCACGTGCCGTCTTAAATGAACAACAACTCGAAAATGGTGTTGCCGTTATTGATCTTGGCGGCTCAACAACCAGCGTTGCTGTGTATGAAGAGGGTGATCTCCAATATGTTGGCGTGGTGCCCGTTGGTGGCAATAACATCACCAACGACCTCGCGATTGGCCTTAAAACCGACCCAGCAGTTGCTGAAGAGGTGAAGGTAAAGCATGCCTCAGCTCTGAGTAACACCGAAAGCGAAGGTATCAGCGTCAAGCACGAAGGTGAAATTTACAGCTTTAAAACAGAAGATATTAATGAAATTGTTGAAGCGCGCCTCGAAGAAATTTTCGAAGGTATTCAACATCATCTTAAAAAAGCTGGTCGCGCAGGTAGGCTCCCAAGCGGTGTTGTTTTGGTTGGTGGCGGCTCAAAATTGAAGCACGTTGCCGAGTACGCCAAAGAAACACTCGGCCTGGCGGCTCGTCTTGGCCAACCATCAGGCTTTGGTGGCGTTGCTGACGATATCGATAAATCTGAATTTGCTACCGCTATTGGTCTTATGCTCATCGATTCTGAGCAGTCGCATACCGACAAACCACGCGGTGGTGGCGCGAAGTTTAAGGCGCCAAATGCCAAAGACCTTAAGGGCAAAGCCACAAAACTCTTCGGTTGGTTTAAGCCCTAGAATAGTTCCAAACTATGGACGATAAAGCTCCTGGAGGACCTCGGCAAAATTCGCCACAAGATAAAACCCTCGAAAAGTACGTGCAGCGGTCATTTGCTTTTGGCCTCGTAAGCCTCGTGAGCTTTCTTTGGCTATCCCCGGTAGCACTTGGCTTTGGTATTGCGAGTTTGGTGCAGACGAACAAGGCGCGCAAGCGAAGCGTTGAGCTTCACGAGACGCCACCGCGCAAGTTTATACCTCAATTTATACTAGGGCTTATCGGGACGATTAGCGCAGCGGTGGTGTTCACTACTCTTATGGTCACAATTGTCATCGGGTTATCCGGACTCGGAGAGGCCATAGGCAATACCATTAACAACTCATCAAAGTACTCAGCGTCTGTTGGGGCACTTGATGCGGCACAAAAGGACTTTACAGCCGATGAAATCGTCGCATTCGGTCCTTTTGACCTTACGATTCGTGACATCCAATCACCGTACACACCGGGCACAGAAGAGGCAACGGCACTCCAGCCGCGCCTCGACGATGAAGCCGCAGTGTATACAAAATTTACCATAGATATTGCTTACAACGCCTCAAGAGGTGCAACGTACAATACGCTTTCGATGGACGTACGTTCTTGGGGTGACGCCCTGTACGGGCCCGTTCTCGACGGCACCCAATGTACTGCGGAGAGCGGCGCTAGAGACGAGCTAGAAAAGTACAATGCAACGTATAAAGAGGGGTACACAGAACCAACGACCGTGACCTATGTCTGCATTAGTGCGCCTGATTCACCTAAGAAGCTTACCCTCGATATATCACTGTTCTCAAAGGTTTCGCCTATCGTTGGCACCGAGGGTATGCCACGCAAAAACGTTACATATAGTGTTCAGCTGTAGGTGTACACCCAACTTGTTCGAACACATAGTATTGCCGAGAGGTCCTGCGTGCTATACTGGGTATATAGAGAAAACTACCATTAGGGGAGAAGACAGGCATGCCTGAAGTAAAACCGAGTGACATTCAGACCTTCGCGAGCATTAAAGTTGTTGGTGTTGGTGGTGCGGGTGGTTCCGCTGTAAACCGTATGAAAGAGGCTGGCCTTGCCGGTGTGCAATTTATTGCCATGAACACCGACGCCCAAGCCCTTCACAATAGCAAAGCTGATATTAAAATTCACCTCGGACACACCACTACTGGTGGTCTTGGTGCTGGTGCCGATCCTTCAAAGGGTGAAGCGGCTGCCAACGAATCACGTGATGACATTCGTCAATCACTCGAAGGTGCCGACATGGTCTTCGTAACCATTGGTGCGGGTGGTGGTACCGGTTCGGGTGCTGGCTACGTTGTTGCCGAGGTTGCTCGTGAGATGGGCATCCTTGTAGTTGGTGTTGCAACCAAGCCATTTAGCTTCGAAGGCGAGAAGCGCCGTCAAAACGCTGACTGGGCAATTCAGCAGCTCCGTCGCCACGTTGACACGCTTATTACCATTCCTAACGACCGTCTTCTTCAAACCATCGACCGTCGCACACCACTCCTTGAAACCTTCAAGATTGCCGATGATGTCCTTCGCCAGGGTGTTCAGGGTATTTCTGAACTCATTACCGAACATGGCCTCATTAACCTCGACTTTGCCGACGTAAAGGCAATTATGAGCAACGCCGGCTCAGCTCTTATGGGTATTGGTCGTGCTTCAGGCGACAACCGTGCTGCACTGGCCGCACAACAAGCCATCGAATCACCACTCATCGAAGTATCAATCGACGGTGCTCGCGGTGTCCTCTTCAACGTAACCGGTGGCTACGACATGAGCATGTCTGAAATCCAAGAAGCTGCTGAAATCATCACCAGCGCGGTATCTCCAGACGCCAACATCATCTTCGGTGCAACTCTCAAGCCAGACATCGAAGACGAGCTCATCATTACCGTGATTGCAACCGGTTTTGACTCGGCGTACTTCCAGGACGAAGAGCCGGCAACCGAACAGGCTGACCCTGCAATTGCCGAAAAAATGAGCGCTGCTATCGACGAGGCCGAAGTAAAGGGCATCGACCTCAACCTCGACCAAACCGAAGCTGCGGCAATCTTCAACGAAGAACCAACCGAAAACATGTGGAACCAAGCCGTCGAAGAAGATGACGAGTCTGATACGCCAGCCTTCCTTCGCCGTCGCAAAAAGAACAAGAACAAGAAAGACGAGGAATAGTCTCTAATGTCAAAAGTCGTTATTGGCGATAGCCGTGTTATTGAATCACGCGAAGTAAGTGACGGAGTTACCATTCGCCGCCGCCGCGAAGCGCCAGACGGAACCCGTTTCACTACCTACGAGCGCATCGAAAAGCCAAACTTGGCTATCGTAAAGAAAGATGGCTCACGTGAGCTATACGACCGCGACAAGCTCGCAATCGCTGTAAAGCGCTCAGTAGGGAAGTTCTTCACCTCTGAAGTTGAGGTAGAGGAAATGATTGATGTCATTGAAAACGGCCTCTACGACCTTGGTGAAAGCGAAATTTCATCAAAGCAAATTGGCGATAAAGTCCTGGACGAGCTTGCGGGTCGCAACGAAGTTGCCTACGTGCGCTTCGCCAGTGTCTACCAAGAATTTAAAACACTCGACGATTTCGTGAAAATTCTCGAAGAGCGTCGCCAACAAAAGAACGCCGCAAAGGCAGTATAGGGGATAGAGATGCGCGTTGTGGTGGTGTATAAGCAGCAAACTGACTACACTCGTCAGGTCGAGGATTATATGTTCGATTTCAAGCGCCAAACCGGCCATGACCTCGAAGTACTCGACCCGGAAAGCCTCGATGGAATCAGTTTCTGTGGCACCTACGATATTCTTGAATACCCAACCATTATCGCGCTGTCCGACGATGGCCAAGTCCAAAACCAATGGCGTGGATTACCGCTGCCAACCCTAAGTGAGGTGAGTTATTATGTCTAAAATCAAGCAATTGGTGGCCTATTTTAATCACGACGACAAGCGCGTCCGTGACAATCGCTGGATTTTCACGAGCATGTTGGTGGGTGCCTTGCTGAGCTTGTTGGCCGCCTTTGTCCTCTCGGTAGAAGCGATTCAACTTGCTAAAAACCCCGACGCCACACTGAGCTGTAGCGTTAATATTGTACTCAACTGTGCCACCGTAGCCAAACACCCAAGTGCCGAGCTGCTTGGCTTTCCAAATAGCTTCTTTGGGTTGATGGCCGAACCAGTGGTTATTACCGTCGCTATCGCTGGTCTCGCTGGTATCGTCTTCCCACGCCGCTTTATGTTTTGGGCACAAATCGGCTACACGCTTGGCTTTGCCTTTGCGATTTATCTGTTCTTTACCAGCATGTTTGTGATTGGTGCGCTCTGCCCATGGTGTCTGCTGGTCACCGCTTCAACCACTTTTGTCTGGTTCTCGATTACGCGCTATAACATTCGCGAAAATAACCTCTATCTACCAAAGAAACTCCAAAAAGCAGCCCACACCTTTATCGAAAAAGACTACGACAAGCTCGTTCTCGGCGTGCTTATCGTGGCAATGATTGCAGCTATCTTCTTGAAGTACGGCGCCAGTCTATTTGCGTAATATAAGGGGTCACCCTTGCTAAACTGTTCAAAAAAATGCTACACTTTGTATAGAAACGTTTGAGTGGTTATCAGCCACGAGTTTCGGGAAGAACAGTTTTTGTATTCACGGTTCATCGTAACCGCCTACGAGGTGCAAAAACCCACTAGACCCCGACGTGCTCCCGGCGTTACAGCGGACAAGTAAGTGCTGAAAGTTTTAAACCCTTTCGGAAATCGGATGGTACCACCCCAGTATGGGGTTCCGATATCCTAAAGGGTTTTTATTATTTTAAAAAATAAAGGAGTAGACCATGGTGAAATTCAAAGCTGGCACCCGTCGCCGTGCAATCGAATACGAAAAAGACCTTGTTCAATATTGGAAAGAAAACAAGACCTTTGAGAAGTCGATTGAACTGCGACCTAAAGAAAATTCATACGTTTTTTACGATGGCCCTCCATTTATTACCGGTGTGCCGCACCATGGAACACTGCTGAGCTCTGTCGTAAAAGACGCTATTCCACGCTTCCAAACCATGAAAGGCAAGCGTGTCGAGCGCGTCTGGGGTTGGGACTGCCACGGTCTGCCAGCTGAAAACTTTGTTGAAAAGAAGCTTGGTATCCAAGACCGCCACGAAATCGGTACGAAAATTAGCCTCGCCGATTACATCACTACCGCTCGCGAAAGCATGGTGCAAACCTCAAGCCTTTGGGAAGATACCATCGACCGCATTGGTCGCTGGGTCGACTTTAAGGGTGCCTACAAAACCATGGACAAAGACTTCATGGAAAGCGTGTGGTGGGCCTTCAAAACCCTGTATGAAAAGGGCAAAATTTACGAAGGTGAAAAAGTTCTTATGTACGACACCAAGTGGGCAACACCGCTTTCAAAGGCTGAGGTTACTATGGATGCCGGCGCTTACATTGATGTCACCGACCCAAGTGTGTACGTGAAGTTCAAACTCACCGACACATCGGTTGCCAAGCTCAACCTCACAGGCGACGTGTACATGCTTGCCTGGACCACCACGCCATGGACTCTGCCAGGTAACACTGCACTCGCTGTAAATACTGACGTTGAATATGTACTTGTTGAAGTTGATGGCCAGAAGTTCATTTTGGCTGAAGAATTGGCCGAGAAAGTACTCACCGACGAAAAGCACAACGTCTTGCCATTTGCCAAGCTCCATAGCTTTACAGGCAAAGAGCTTGTTGGTCTCAACTACGAACCGCTTTTCGAAGACCGCGGTAAAAACGCTCACCAAGTGTGGGCTGCCGACTACGTCACTACCGAAAGCGGTACCGGTATCGTCCACCTCGCACCAGCCTACGGTGAAGAAGACTTTGTACTCGCCAAAGAAAACGACATCCCCGTGGTGCACGTACTCGACGAATACGGCGTGTATGTAGAAGGTGAGTGGAAGGGCCTCGACGTTTGGGAAAACAATAAAGCCATCGCTAAAAAGCTCAAAGAAGATGGCGTTGTTTGGAAAATCGACTACATTCGTCACGAATACCCACATAACCCACGTACTGGCCACCGGTTAATGTACCGCGCGCACCCAAGCTGGTTCTTCGATGTGGACGGTCAACGTGTTGAAATGCTCGAGGAAAACTCAGCTCATGTGAACTGGTTTCCGGAGCACATCAAACACGGCCGTTTCGAAAAGACTATCGAAACCGCACCCGATTGGAACCTCAGTCGCGACCGTTTCTGGGCAACGGCTATGCCTGTTTGGAAGGGTATCGACAAAGATGGCAACAGCCGCGACGCCGAAGGCCGCGAATATATTAAGGTCATTGGTAGCTACGCCGAACTCAAAGAACTCAGCGGCGTCGAGCTCGAAGATTACCACCGCCCATGGGTCGACGACATCACGTTCGAAATCGACGGCGTCACCTATAGTCGCATCGATAAGGTCCTGGACTGTTGGTTCGAATCTGGCTCAATGCCATTCGCACAGTTCCACTATCCATTTGAAAACGTCGAAAAATTCGAAAGCAATTTCCCAGGCGATTTCATTGTTGAATACGTCGGCCAAGTTCGCGCTTGGTTCTATTATGTGCATGCCGTGAATGTTGGGCTGTTTGGCCACAATGCCTACAAGAATGTTATCGTCACTGGTAACGTTGCCGGAAACGACGGCCGCAAAATGAGTAAATCGCTTGGTAACTTTACCGACCCGAACGAACTCATGGATAGGTTCAGCGCCGACTCGCTGCGCTTCTTGCTGCTCTCAAGCCCGCTGCTTAGCGGCGAAGACTTTGCCCTGCAAGATAAAGAAGTAGGGGACGTTGCCCGCAAGCTCAGCATGGTCTGGAACATGTACGATTTCTTCACCATGTACGCCGATGTTGACGGTTGGGAATTCAACGGCGAACTCGTCGACCCGTCAACCGAAACCAATGCAAGCGGTGAGGCAACCCTCGACAACCCGCTCGACCAATGGATTATTAGCCGCGTTCACCAGCTTATCCGCGAAATCGAAACCAACATGGAAGGCTACGACGTTGCTAGTGCTGCCAAACCGATTCTGCCATTCCTCGACGATGCCTCAAACTGGTACGTACGCCGTTCGCGCCGCCGTTTCTGGAAGTCAGAAGACGACACCGACAAAAACAACGCCTACAAAACACTCCACTACGTACTCGTTCGTCTCAGCCAAGCAATTGCACCGTTCGTGCCGTTTATGGCCGAAGAACTCTACCGCAAGCTCACCGGCGAGGAGAGTGTTCACTTAACCGATTGGCCAGAAGTAGGCCACGCCAATGAACTTGTTCTCGAACGCATGGCGCGCACCCGCGACATCATCGAACAAGGCCTCGGCCTTCGTATGCAGAAGAGCGAAACCGAAGCGCAAATTAAAGTGCGCCAACCGCTTTCAAAGCTTACCTACGCCGGTGAAAAGCTCGACCCATTCTACGAATCGATTATTGCCGAAGAAGTAAACGTGAAAGAAGTTGTGTACGAGCAGGCGAGTGAAGCAGTCACCACCGACGGCGCCAAAATCGCCACCGTCGTCCTCGATAAAACTATCACCCCAGAGCTGCGCCGCGAAGGCTTGGCCCGTGAAGTCATCCGCCACGTGCAAGCTGCTCGTAAAAACGCCGGACTTAACGTCGATGACCGAATTCAACTCAGCCTCACCACAAAGGACAAAGAGCTCCAAAAAGCCATTGCCGAACACGAAGCGACCATTACGGCTGAAACCCTCGCCGAGGCGCTGACAGATGCTTCTTATGAGCATGCTTCGACAGTAACGATTGAAGGCGCCGAACTTTCAATCTCTCTCGAAACATAAGAGGTAAACACTCCCGTGGGTGAGTAGTGCGGTTGACAAATAATACCGTTTATGCTAGTGTACATTCATACACAAACGAAAACAAAAAAGGATTCGTCGCACATGAACCCCGAAAACGAACACACATCAACTACAAGCAACGCTGAACAAGTTGCTATCGCACAGAATGAAATTCTTATGAACGAAAACATGGACCAAGACCGTGTTGACGCTATTATGAATCAGTTCGGTGAGCAGGCGACTAAGGCAGCCGTACGTACTGTTGATAGTGAAATCAGCCCAGTTGGTAATGAGATTCTTAGCGAACTTACCGCTGACACCGAAGAAAATGACGACGCACTTAAGGCCGCGGCCCTTCGCAACCAACAACTTCATGACCTTCATGAACGTGCTGCGAGCCAAGACTGGCCACAAGACCGTATTGACGCCGCCGAAGCTGCCCTTACAAAGCAATAAGCAATCAGTACTGCATACGATAAATCAACCGGAAACCATAACCGGTTGATTTATTTTATTTTTTATGATATGATATATGCGTATGACTTATCATTCCAACCAAGAAAGGTGGTGAGTCGTAAGTGGATCAGACAAGGTTCGATATTCATCAATCGATCCTGCAGGTCGTCTCCGAGCTTTACATGCCGGGCTCTTCGCGCAACACGCGAGGAGAGCAGTTCACATTGACCTTGATGGTACAAGTGTCCGATGACGCGACTGCGCCACTGGACATTTATGTCGACCGCGTTCCGGAAGGAGAGCGGAATGAGACATACCGTACCGTCGATGGTACAAAGGTGATTCGCACACAGGCAAGCGTCGACCCCGACGCTGAACGCTTCGATATCGAGGTCATTCTCGAACGGAGCACCGACCACGCTGAAAAGCGGCCGTTCGTCCGTGTGTCGCCCGACATGATTCGACTCGTGAGAGAACAGCAGGAACGACTGGAGCGCGCAGAAGTTGAGGCGTTCCTGGAGCGCCTCGACGACAACTGAATACGTATCGAAGACCTCGGTTCACACCACCCCTGGGACCTTCCGCCGGCAAACGCATGTTCGCCACGACGGAAGGCCCCGGGGGTTCTTCATTTCTATTGACTTTTCAAACCATTTATGCTTAAATATAACCATAGCCAACTAAAACAAACACGCTATTTAAAAATTATGTCATTATTCCAGTACCTTCAATTACAACCCATTGATCCTCAAGAGGACGGCACTATCAGCGAGCTTGACCAATACGAGCAAGACGAAACCATCGACCTTAGCGCCGACGAGGATGGTGAAGCTCTCCTGCAAGAGTGGGAAGCGATTACCCGAGATCTTCATAAATAACCATACTGCAACCTGCTATACTTTGAACTAATGCTTACGCTTACCGATGAAGAATTTGACGCCCTGATTACTCGGGCGATGAACGAGCTCCCGCAAGAATATATTGAGGGGCTCGACAACGTGGCGATTATTTATGCCGACGAACCCGATGAATACCAAAAGCAAAAGGCACACCTTGATGGGCATCATATGTTGCTTGGGTTGTACGAAGGAATCCCTTTAACCCAACGTGGGGCAGGGTATAGCGGTGTGCTCCCCGATAAAATTACGCTATTTAAGAATTCTTTAATAGAGATTTCTGATACTCCGGAGAAATTTTTCCAAGAATTAAAGCGCACGCTGTGGCATGAAATGGCCCACTATTATGGTCTGAGCCACCGTGATATGGACACTCGTTTAAGCCGTTCATAACTTCATAAGCACTTTGAAATTGTGGTATACTAGAAGCACGCAATACTATTAGTGTCTAGATGGGGAGGGCACGCATACGATGCGGATACTGCGAGGAGATATACGGGGTATACAAGTGACAGCCTTCCTCGCTTTGGTCCTTGTCACCTCATCATTGATAGTATTTTCTAGCCCTCGGCCAACGCATGCCGAGGGTCCTTTATTAGGCGGCGCGCGCTGTTTGCTGCAGGCGCTGCTGCTCGGCCGTTGTACGACGGATTCGTCGAAGCCTTCAACGTCTTCGCCGGTAAGCCCTTCGACGAACTCTCTGGCACCGGGGCAATCTGGTTCTGGCGGCGACGCTTCTTCTGCGGGTAGGGCGCCATCGAACTCATCGCGGCCGTATATTCCACCGGCTGGTGCAGAGGTGCCATTACCCGATACGACAATCGCCTCATATCCAAAGCTCGAGCAACTGACAGCTCGGCGCCCTTCGAATGCGAAAATGGACCAATCGGAATACCTGGCGTACTTTAACGCCTATAGTCCGTACGCCGTGCAGCGGACCTCTGAAGAGCAGGTGGTGGTGCGTACGTCGGACGGCTGGCGATTGCTGGGGATTTCATGGTATTGGTGGGGAGCTGCCGTAGTTGCAGGGTTGGCAATTTTACTCTCTGTAAGAAGGAGATTTTTAAGGAAAAGCTCAGTCTTGTCAAAAAGCGCTTAAAGTGCTAGAGTAAAGAAAAATACAAAAGTTGAGATTTGTATTAACAATTAATGTTCAGGTAGGAAATGGCCGTACTCGTGGACCGGTCGTTTTTCATACCGGGGAGTGTTCCATGAAACTACTAACACGAGCGCAAGCGCTTGGTAAGAAACTAACATTAATTTCGACTGCATTCATTTTGGCGGTGAGTACTTTGACGGCGAGTTTGCCGTTTATTTTGTCTCAACGCGCAGGTGCTGTAGGGTCGGTTCAAGTAACGAGCCTCAATGGCTGGTATGACGACAGTAAGGCAAACGGTCACTCGGAGATGGTGGAGGGTGGACTTCACGTGTGGACAACAGGTGGTTCAACTGACGGTTCAACGCGTAAGGCCGCTAAGTACCTAAGTGTCGCTCCATTTCCACTAAGCCAAGCGGCTGACGCCAGCATTGCATTTGCTCCAGGTGCAACCGGTCCGTTGCCAAGTCTTCAACTTGGTGTCGACATGGACAACGACCCTACGACTTGGGACGGATACCTTGTTTACGAACCATCAGCTTATGGCGAAGGTCAGTTCTGGACAAACAGGGACTTTGGTATCTCTGGAGGCCAAGGCTACACAAACCTGGGAACTATTGCAGAATATTTTGCTGCCAACCAGAACGCAAAGGTAACTGCAATCGGTTACTCACTTGGAACACTCGGTAGCCACCCTGATGGTGACTCAATTATTACCTCTATGACCTTAAATGGCACAAATTACGTTTTTGGGCTTCCTGCTAACGAAGCACCAACTGTTCCATCGTTAACATTCCCTAACGACGGCGTTGCTCGCAAGACGAGTGACACGAATCAGTCTAAGTGGGCTGCTTCGACTGACCCAGAAGGTGACGCTGTCTCATATATTTACCAATCGGCTTCTGATGCAGCGTTTACACACGTTCTATATGACTCACGTAACGTTGGTCCGCTCACAACAAATTATATCGCTAACCCTGGTGAACCTGAGGGTGTTTACTACTGGCACGTAAAAGCTATCGACGCAAAGGGTGCTGAAAGCGCTTGGTCTGCTAGTCGCTCAATTATTGTCGATAACTCTGCTCCAACAATTCACTACGTTTCACCGGTAGCCGGTTCGGCAATCGGTACGACCGCATCGTTTGAATTTACCGCAACTGACACGCTCAGCGGAGTGCGCAATGTGAATCTTCACCTTATGCAAAACAATGTCACTAAAAAGATTATTGCGCTGCAACAAGATGGTACATCGGATCGCTGGTTTGCAACCGGTGTAACAATGGATATTCCTGCTGGTGAGTACACGGTTATTAGCCGTGCGACCGACAAGGCGGGAAACACACAACTCGTTAATACTAATCATGGAAAAATCACCCTTGATAAGAACCGTCCAACGGTAACACTTGTTTCACCAACAGCAAGCCTCGTTAATGGTAAGCTCGATGTGAAGGTTGCTGCAACCGACACGGTTCGTGGTCTGCAGACCATTACAGCGAACATTTACAAAGACGGTACACTCTTAAAGAGCTCATCGAGTAGTGTTTTTGGCACTACCGCTACACACGCTGCTTCATTTGATCTTGCCGACGGCACCTACACTATTCGCTATAACTCACGAAACACACTCGGTAATACATCGGCAACCGGAGACTTTACCGTTACCGTCGACAATACTGCGCCAATCGCGAGTATCTCGGTGAGTCCGCTTCATAACGGCCAGTACGTTACCAAGAAGGTGACAATTACGGGCGCAGTTGATCCAAGCGAACTGCAAATGAAATCACACTGGTTCGAAGTAAAGGGACCAAGCTACTATAGCTTCGTAAGTGCAGATGGCCTTAACAAGGGTGGAAACAGCTATTCAGTCGACTGGAACACTGCAGGGTTGCCGAGCGGAACCTATACTATTCGCTACGTTGCGACTGACGCAGCAGGTAACCGTAGTGACGATCCTCATTACCAAAACTCAACAACACTTAAGGTTATTGTTGACAACCAAGGTCCACAGGCTCACTTTACCTCAACGATACCTACCTATGTAAATGGCAACTTTATGGTTGCTGGAGCAGGAAGTGACAATATCGGACTCCAGGGTATCGGTTTTGATATTCGCGATGCAAGTAGTTGGGTTGCTGGATGTGTTGCCGGAACTAACGTACTTGTTTACACCAATGACAATAAGAACGCTTCATTGTCATGCACGATGAACACGACGAAGCTTGTCGACGGAAATACTTACACGCTTCGTATCCACGCGAACGACAATGTTAATTATGGTGGTGGAGAGAGTAGACAGATTGTCTTTGATACGACCGCACCTACGGCTACTGTAAAAGCGACATCTACTGGTTCAAACGGAATCTACAGCAATGTTAGTTTCAAACTCCATGATACTGGCCAGATTGACAAGGTTACACTTAACGGTACTGAAAAAGACCTAACAAACAACGCATGGAGTGACCTAAACGGCGTAAAGCCTGGTACATTTGGTGCTATCGAAGGGGTGAACACACTTGTTGTCTTCGATGCAGCGGGCAACACTACAACGATTACTTTTGTGCTCGACACCAAAGCTCCTGCAGCTCCTGAACTCACACTCACCACTCCTGACGGTGATGCGCTGACTGATGGAAGCACAACCTCCTCACTCGGTGTTGTTGCGAGCTGGACTGCTCTAGCTGATACCGTTTCGTACGTTTACTCATACTGGAATGATATTGCGACAAGTGAATACGATAGCACAAAACCATACACCGTTCCTGTTTCGGGGACAAGCCGATCTGGTGAGTTCAACCAAGGAGAAGGAACGCACTACATGCAGGTATTCGCAGTTGATGCTGCCGGTAATGTATCGGCTGGATCAAACGTTGTTGCGGTAACTTATGACGTAACGGGACCGTCAATCGCTTTCCCTAGCTATGCACGAACTGACAACGTTATTACTCCAACTGTAACCAACGATGACCCTTCTGCAAAGTTTAAGTGGACGTCTGCGGTAACCAACCCGGCCGGTGCGACTATTTCGAACGACACCGCGCTTAACCCTGCGTTTACTGTTACCGCGAGCGGTGACTACGCATTTGTTCTTACTGCAACTGATGCAGCAGGGAACAAAACGATGAAGACATTCAGCTTCACATACACAGCTCCTGTAGTGGACGACCAGGAGGTAGCGGCTACAGGTGGTCCTAACGACAACGACCCGGCACTCCCTTCGGCGCGAGGTCCATTTACTAATGTACTTGGCGACTCAACGGAAATCCCAGAATCTGAAACGCAGGGCACTCCTGGTGTCGAAGGTGCCTCAACCGTTAAAAACCTCGCTGAAGCAGTCAACAACACCGACGGCAAAGCCTTTGGTCTTGCGTGGTACTGGTGGCTCCTTATCCTCGCGGGTATTGCAACCTTCCTTTGGTGGATTATTGCAGCGGTTCGCCGACGCCAAGCGGCTGACGCTTAGTAGGCTCGAATAATTCGAAAAAAAGAGCTATACCATAAAAGCCCTTACGTTTGTAGGGGCTTTTTGGTATACTGAGGCTAATCGTGAAAACGAAACAAAAACAGATAAAAAAACCAGTTGCAACTCGGGCCTCGGTATCGAAGTCTAAAGTTTCGCACGCTAAGACGACGACTAAAGTGGCGTCTGTTAAAGCATCGTCTCGAACGAAGGCGAAAACAACCCGCGCACGAGCCACGGCAACCGTTGGCAGGGCGCCAATTCGCACGCGCGTTCGCACCAATGCAAAGCATGTGTTAGTGCCGCACAAGGAAAACGACTACCGTCCGCACCTGATTCGCGCGCATGGTTTGACCGCGGTATTAGTGATTGCACTTTTGGCGCAGATTTTTTACGGGTTTGTGACGACTGGCCACGTGAGTGTACTGGGCAGGGTTTCGAACATTGAAACGACCGAACTTCTTACCGACACCAATAAAGAGCGCGAGCAAGCTGGGCTAGGGGACTTAACTATCAACGCGCAGCTCAGCGACGCCGCCTTTTTGAAGGCACAGAACATGTTTAAAGAGCAGTACTGGGCACACGTTTCGCCAAGTGGCATTCAGCCATGGAAATGGTTTGGCGATGTGGGCTACAACTACAGCTACGCTGGTGAAAATTTGGCAAAAAATTATCCAACGGCCGATGCAACGGTGAAGGCGTGGATGAATTCGGCGACGCACCGTGAAAACATTCTTAAAAAAGAGTATCAAGATATTGGTCTTGCGGTTGTTGACGGCACTTTGAATGGTGAGCAGACGACGCTCGTAGTAGCCCTGTACGGTGCGCCCGTGGCAGCTGCAGTACAGGCAGCAAGCACCCAACAGGCAAGCTTTGCGGCGCCATCGGTCGCAACCTCGTCACCAACGCCACTGGCGTACTTTGGTTCGGCGCTTGAATCGCTTAGCCCTGTGACAATTGGCGTGCTCGGGCTCTTAGCGATTGTTGCAATTGTTGGTGTAGCTGCCCATCACTATCGAAAGCAGCTTCCAAAAGCATGGAAAAAGAACTGGCGTGTACACCAGGGAATGTACACCTTTATCGGCATGTTGGTACTGGGCGTGCTGATTATCCTCGCAACCGGTGGCGGCGGGTCGATTTGATCAGAATTTAATAATTAGAGGCTATGACTGCTCGGTGTAAGCCGAAGATTGTCCGCCGGTTTCGTGGTGCGCTTCAATCCATGAACCACTCTCGTAAATGTGGGTGATTTCTTCTTGTTGTACTGAAGCAAAGGTGGTGTCGATAACAGGGCCGTACACCGAGTAAAGCCAGGTTTCGCCGTCAAAAAAGCCGCCGCGGATTTCGCCAAAGCCACCGGCTTCGCCTTGTTTGTACATAACCCATTGTTCTGGTTTAAATTTTGGTCCGTTCATGAATGCTCCGTTTTTCTTTGTTCGGTTACTAACACTTACGCTTAGTATACATGATGGGCGAGCAGGGAGCGGAGGCACACCTTTACATTCTGCTTCATCTCTGTTACAATTACTAACTGATTGTTAAAACAATAAAGGATTTAAGAATGACAAAAGCAGTCGTTAAGATCGGTGGCAAACAATTCGTTGTTGCCGAGAAAGAGACCCTCATGGTGGACCTCCTCCCTGAAGGAACTAAAGAGCTCACGCTTGACGCACTGTTGGTGATTGACGGCGACAAAACTACTGTCGGCGCTCCAACGGTCAAAGACGTGAAGGTAACCGCAAAGGTTGTCGAAGAAGAAGTAAAGGGCGACAAGGTCCAATACATCCGCTACAAGGCCAAGAAGCGTGTTCACAAGGTGAACGGTCACCGCCAAAAATACTCAAAGATTGAAATTGCTTCAATCAAGTAGTCGCAAAAATCCCTCAGTGTGAGGGATTTTTTCTTTGATGTTAGTAAGCTCGATACTTTTATTGCTCGGATGGATACGATTATAGCGGGTATGGAGGCGAGGCTTCGCTACATCGAAAATAGTACGAGTTCATTAGTACCACATTCTCCCACTGTGGTAGATGCTCAAAAGTAGCATGCTATAATAAAAACAATGTACGGGTTGGCGCAAAAACAAAAAGGGTTTACTATCGTTGAACTTCTCATAGTTATAGTGGTGATTGCGATTCTGGCTGCAGTGACTATCGTGTCATATAACGGTATTCAAGCAAAAGCCCTTGAAGCCACCGCTAAAACTGACCTTTCGAACTTAGGTAAGCAGCTTGAAATATTTCAGGTCGAAAATGGTCGATATCCTTTAATCATTCCTACTCCGACTACCGCGCCCGAGCTCGAGGAGGTAATTCGCGGAGCTTCGCTCTATCGTGTAACGAGGGCTGCCGCTGATGGTTCTCATTCGGGTGAAAAGAACTTTATATTTTGTACAAACCCTGATAAGAGTCTCGTTATTATTGTCGCCATAAAGCCAATTGTGAACAGCCTCGATTCGGCCCACCCTGAGTTATCTAATGGTAAAAAATTATTATACTATCGAACTGATACAGGTATGGGGCAGTCGGTATTTCAGTACACTCCCGGTATTTCATCAATGGCAGTGAATGTGTGTAAGTCGATTGAGCCAAGTTACGATTCGACTGCGTCATGGGTGTTGCGTTGGAGTTTTGATGTGCCAACGCCGAAAGCTCAATAACAGGATGATTACGCAGAAAAAATCGACGTCAGCCTTTGCTCTCGTGCTATAATTACAGTAATGAATGAGGGTCAGAACTAGTCTCATGGCGACTGTTATTGCTGTCACCAATCAAAAAGGGGGAGTGGGCAAAACTACCACGTCTATTAATCTCGCGTACTTCCTTGCTAAAAGTGGCAAGAAAACACTTCTCATCGACTTCGACCCGCAGGGAAATGCCACTAGTGGGCTTGGCGTTGAAAAGAACGACCTGACCGGCACAATGACCGACGTGATTAAGGGCGAGCAGACCCTCGACCAAGTCACAATTCCTACCGAGCACAAAAACCTTTGGTTGGCGCCGACTACCTCAGTACTCGCAAATACCGAAGCCGAGCTGGCGCAGCTTGACCGTCGTTTTTCTCGCCTTAAAATGGCCATCGACCCAATCCAGGCGATGTATGACTACATTATTATTGACAGCCCACCGAGCCTGAGCCTTCTCACGGTGAACGGCCTGATTTCGGCGCGCTACGTGTTGTTGCCAGTACAGGCTGAATTTTATGCACTTGAAGGCCTTGGGCAACTGCTTGAGACGATGAAGCTCGTGCGAAAGGGGATGAACCCGAACCTCGAGCTTTTAGGAGTGCTTCCAACCATGCTCGATTCGCGCACTACTTTAAGTAACCAAGTGCACGCTGAAATTAAGCGTCACTTCCCAGGGAAGGTATTCGAGACGACTATTCCGCGTAACATTCGCCTCGCCGAAGCACCAAGCCACGGTATTCCAATTGGTGTCTACGACAAGTTCTCTAAAGGCTCTCGTGCTTACAAGGCACTTGCGAAAGAGGTGATCGCCCGTGCTGAAGCTGCGCAGCAGCCGCAGCCTGCACCAGAGCAGGGAGTTGCTTCATGAGTGCGGCAAAAAAAGGGCTCGGACGCGGCTTTGAATCGTTGATTCCAACGGATTTAATTGACGACAGCTTCGACCCAAATAGCACCTACGACCCAACGGCACAACAAGACGAAAAGGTCAGCCAAGCTAAGACCTTGCCGCTTGCGAAACTTCAGGCAAACCCTGACCAACCGCGCCGCACCTTTGATACAGAAGCACTCGAAGAGCTCGCTGCCTCTGTAAAAGAACACGGCCTTATTCAGCCAATCGTTGTGACGCCAAAGGGCGACAATTACGAAATTGTTGCCGGTGAGCGCCGCTACCGGGCTTCAAAGCTCGCTGGCCTGAAAGAAGTTCCTGTTATTATTCGTTCGCTTTCTGACCAAACACAGCTCGAGATTTCTTTGATTGAAAACATTCAACGCCGCGATCTGAACAGTATTGAAACAGCCACGGCGTACGCAAAACTTCGCGACCAGTTCAACCTGACCAATGATCAAATCGCCCAGCGCGTTCATAAGTCACCATCGGCTGTCATTAATAAAATGCGTCTTTTGAAGCTTCCAAAAGAAGTCGTTGCCCTCATTGCCGAAGGCCAGCTCAGCGAAGGCCAAGCGCGTCCACTGATTGGTCAAGACGTTAACTTTATCGTTAGTATCGTCCCGCGCATCATCGCCGAAGAGTGGAGTGCCCGCAAAGTTGAGCAGTACATTGTCACGCTTAAGAACAGTGATAAGTCCAATCTTGATGATGGTTCTAAAGCTCCTCGTCTCGAATCGCAACACGAAGCCCTTCTCGAATCACTCAAAAACCGCCTTGGTACTGGCGTAAACCTTCGCGTGAATAGCAAAGGTGCCGGCAAGCTTGTGATTGATTTCAAAAATCAAGAAGATCTCGACCGAATTAAAAACCTTCTCGGCTAAGCAAAATTAGGCTATTCGTTTCAAAGAACACTTTCGCGTAACCCAAGTCCTTTAAGGCGTAGAGACCCTTAAGGGACCTGGCGTGAAGCAAGTTTCGTGAAACGAATAGCCTATTTTGCTATAGAGAGGGCTTTAAAAAGTTCGAATCTTATTGAAAGGAAAAATCCTCATAGAAACCGGCCCAACAACATCATAGAGAGGGATAGTTCCCATACCTTCGGCACCATTACGAGAGTCGAACGAGAAGTTCCCTTGGCGGTGATCTCCAGAGACGAACAGCTCGCCTTCAGGGACGAGTTCATCGGCAGTACCGCTGGTTGGCTTGCCAGGTTCACCGTGGTTGTACTGGTCGGGGTCGAAGCCTTCTGGGTGGGCGTCGTTATACACCACGTAGTGACCGTCTTTTAGGACGACGCGTTCGCCAGGTAGGCCAATGACGCGCTTTACAATGTATTCGTCATCAGCACCAAGGGTGTAGCGAGGGTTTTTAAAGACAATAATATCGCCACGCTGGGGAACATATGATTTTCCTTGAATAGCAGCCCAGGTAACAGGCAGGCGGTTCACAATCAGACGATCGCCTGTGTAAAGGGTTGTTTCCATGCTCGGCCCAACCACGTTGTAGCTGCGGAAAACGTACGTATTAATAAGAAGGGTGCCAATCACCACGCAAATAACAAAGACGATAAGGCTAAATACGTCTTTTAAGATAGGGTGGCGCGTAAAAAAAGAGGCTTCCATTAACTACTCCATTATACGTGACCGAGGCGGCAAAAGCCATAAGCTCATACAGTCTTTAAAATGAGGAGAATTCACGTATAATAAGATAAGTTTTATGAATAAAAGGAATTCATCTATCGACGGGTTCATTGCCCGTAGGCCTGATAGTCAGGTGGGCGAGCGTCATGTATTGAACGCGTCTTCACGTACACCGCGTCGTAAAGAACTCCGCAGCGAAGATGACCTTCAGAACACTCCGCTTGGAGCACCACGCCCTGGCCGTATTATCGGCCGCAGTGATATTGACGAATCGCTCAGTCAACTCGATGAACCAGAAGAGCAACGCCACGAGCGTAAGCTCTCTCGACGTGAACGTAAGCGTCTCAAAAAAGAGCACCGCACTCGCGGGCAAAAAATCCGCAAGCGTATTATTGTTACCGTTATTCTGGTGATTGTTGCAATTATTTTGGCAATCGGCGGTTTCTTGGCGTACAAAGCCTTTAAGGCGACCGGTTCGGTACTGAACGGTAGTTTCTTTGACCTCGTTCAAAACCAGCCGCTGAAGCAAGACGAACACGGCCGCAGTAACTTCCTAATTTTGGGTACTTCTGAAGATGACCCAGGACACGAAGCTGGGTATCTGACCGACTCAATTATGGTGCTGAGTGTCGACCAAAATAAAAAGAACGCCTACATGTTTAGTATTCCGCGCGACCTCTATGTTGATTACGGTATGGCCTGTATGTCGGGATACAAAGGTAAGATTAACGTCTACTTTAGCTGTTCAAACGACGGCGAAGACGACGCTGCCGAGCAAGATCGCCTCACAAAAACCCAAGCCTTTATTGGTGATATTGTCGGCATGGATATTCAATACGGTATCCATGTGAATTACACGGTGATGCGTGATGTTATTAACGCGATTGGCGGCACGATTAACGTGACGATTGATAGTCGAAACCCACTTGGTGTTATGGACAGCAACTTCGACTGGAAGTGTGGAAAGGTCTCACAGCGTAAGGTTAACTGTCCACCAGACGGACACTACATTCAGTATCCAAACGGTCCTGTAACGCTTGATGCCGAGCACGCATTGTACCTTGCACAGGCTCGTGGTGACCGCCGACCAACCTACGGATTTGAACAGTCGAACTTCGACCGTGAACGCAACCAGCAGATGATTGCCGTTGCTATTCGCGACAAGGCAATGAGCGCCGGAACGCTTACGAACCTAGGTGCAGTAACGGGCCTTATTGACGCACTTGGAAAGAACCTCCGTACTAACATTCAAACCAAAGAAGTCCGTACCCTTATGGATTTGGCACAGAAGATTCCTGGCGACAGTATTCAATCACTCGATTTCTATAGCGACGAGAACCGCATCTTCACAACAGGGCCAATCCCGGGTGCCGGAAGTTCGGTGTACCCAGCAGCTGGGGTGTACGACTACTCAGAACTCCAATCATTTATTAACAAGCAACTTAACTCAGAACCGTTCATGAAGGAAGAGCCAGTTGTGACGGTACTCAACGGAAGTGGAGAAGTGGGTATTGCTCAATCTGCCGCTGACGCACTCGAAGAAAAGGGCTTCACGATTGACACTATCGATAACGCACCTGATGGCTCGTACGGTAAGGTGACAATTTATCAAATGAATGCCGAAAAGACCGCTTCAGCCGCAAAACTGAAGGAAATCTACGGCGTCACACCAAAAACCGGCACGCCACCGGTGAGCGTAAACGGCGAAACCGACTTCGTGGTTATCATCGGTGACGCCAGTGTGGTGCGCTCATCGGGCAATCAGTAACCCTTAATGGGGAGGTCATGATATAATGAAGGCACGTATGGAGCTTCTTAAACTCGTCCGTAAACGGTCGTTCCTGAGTGAACTTATCTACACCGTGCTTAATATTGCATTGGCGGTAGGTGTATTTCTGATTGTTCGCTATACCGAAGCGGTCTGGTTTGCAATTGTGCTCGTTATTCTTAGTAAGTGGCGCGTATTTGCGGTTCGTCCTCGTTTTTGGTGGGCAAACCTGCGCTCAAACATGGTCGACTTTATCGTTAGTGTGAGCGTTGTGCTGCACATGTACATCATGAGTGCTTCAACGGTTGTAGAGCCGACGAAACTATTTTTGATGATTGCACTCACGCTGGCATATATTGGCTGGCTCCTGTTCATTAAGCCGCGTTCAAAGCGCTCGTATATGGCTGCTCAGGCGGGCATTGCGGTTTTCCTTGGTATGTCTGCGCTGTTTACGATTTCGTACAACTGGCCAGTTTCGATTGTAGTTGCCAGTGCTTGGTTAATTAGCTACTCAGCAGCTCGTCACATCCTCAGCTCATATGATGATGAAACCCACGGTCTGTTCTTGGGCCTTGTATGGGGATTGGTTGTCGCCGAGATTTCATGGGTATCGTACCACTGGGCAATCGCATATCCACTCCCGATTGTTCCGAGCCTTATGCTGCCACAGGCTGCACTTTCAGTGACACTCCTTAGTTTCTTGGCATACAAAGTCTACGACTCGTTCTATCACCATGCGAAGATTCGTATGAATGATATTCTTTTGCCATTACTCTTTACGATTTCGGTGCTTTTAGTGCTGCTGGTTGTGTTTAACCGAGTTGGTACGGCAATTTAGTCCTCGGCTGAAGTTAGGTTAGCTTATCAAAGAGAAGACCATAGTCGCGCGCTTCATGAAGAATAAGGCCATACTGAGCAGCCTCCTTTTTAATAGCCCCATGCTGCTCTGGGTCAGCTTCAAGAATTAGCTTGCCACCAACGGCGAGCTTTTCTTTCGTTTGGATGAGGAGTTCAGAAATGAGTGCAAGCCCGTGATTAGCGGCAAAAAGCGCCGAGGCAGGTTCGTGATTGGTCTCAGGCGAGCGCTCCCATTCTGGGTCAACATACGGAAGATTCGCGATGATAATATCGGCAACAAATGGGTATGAGGCGAGGAGGTTGCTTTGTAGTAGCTCAACGTCGGCGTGAAGCGACTCGGCGTTATCTTCAGCAATTGTAAGCGCGTGGCGGCTGACATCAACAAGGGTAACATCAAGCTCTGGGTAGGTGAGCTTGGCGGTGATACCAAGGTTGCCGCTGCCGGTGCCAACGTCAACGAGGCGAAGGGGGCGTTCGGCAATCAGGCGCTCGTTTTTTGGTACTGCTTCATCAAGCAGGTCAATGAGTGTTTCAGATTCGGGGCGAGGAATAAGCGTAGCGGTAGTCACTTTAAACCGGCGGCCGTAAAATTCTTTATGACCAATAATGTAGGCAACGGGCACGCGGTCAAGACGCAAATCTAGGCGAGCGTTGGCAATTTCAACCTGACGTGAGGCCAGAGGGTCGTCTTGGTGGCTATGAAGCCAGGTGCGCGGCTGGCGAAGGGTGTGCGAAAGAATGAGCTCAGCATCGAGGCGAGCACTCGAAATGTTTGCAAACACTAATTGCCTGGTTGCTTCGGCGAGCCAGTCTTCGACCGTAAGGTTATTGGCTGGCGTTTTGGGCTGCGAGTTCTCGTTCATAGGCTTGTAAATGCTCCACGAGGTCATCAATCTGACCATTCATTGCTTGCGGGATACCAGAGCGGCTGTAGCCAATGCGGTGGTCGGTAATACGGTCTTGTGGGAAGTTATAGGTACGGATTTTTTCCGAGCGGTCACCAGACCCAATCAAGCTGCGACGTTCGGCCGTCAGCTTGGCATTTTCTTCATCAATCTTTTGCTGAAGAAGGCGAGAGCGAAGCACGCTCATGGCTTTTTCTTTGTTCTTTAGCTGTGACTTTTCGTCTTGGTTGGTGACGACCATACCTGATGGAATGTGCGTAATACGCACTGCAGAGTCGGTAGTGTTCACCGATTGCCCGCCGTGGCCTGAGGCGCGGTAGATGTCGATACGAAGGTCGGCAGGGTTAATTTCGATGTCAGTTTCTTCGGCTTCGGGAAGTACAGCAACAGTAACGGTGCTGGTGTGAATACGGCCCTGGCTTTCGGTGGCGGGTACGCGCTGGACTCGGTGGACACCTGATTCGAACTTGAGTTGTGAGTAGGGAGCGTCACCTTTAACTTGGAAAACAACTTCTTTGTAGCCACCGGTATCGTTGGCGCTTTCGCTGATAAGTTCAGTCTTAAGGTTGTGTGCTTCGCAGTAGCGCAGGTACATGCGGTAGAGCTCGGCAGCAAATAGGCTGGCTTCGTCACCACCAGCGCCAGCGCGGATTTCAACAATAACGTTTTTGTCATCGTTTGGATCTTTTGGTGCCAGCATCATAAAGAGCTCTTCTTCGAGCTCCGGAAGTTGCGCTTCGATATCGGCAATTTCCATTTTTGCTAGTTCGGCGAGTTCGTCGTTGCCGCCTGCAAGTACTTTCGCTTCGGCTAGCTGCGTTTCAAGGGTGTCACGGAGGGTGCCTTTTTCGAGGAGGTTCTGCAGTTCAATGAGGCGTTTGTTCTTTTTCGAGAAATCAGGGTCGCTGTAAGCGTCTGGGCGCGCCAGAAATGTATCGAGGTCATTTTTCTCGTTGGTAAGTTCATCAATGTTGAGTTCAATTCGTGGCATAATTCACGACGTATTATAGCAGATTACCTCTGTTTTGTCCTGTATAATAAGGGTATGAAAGCGTTTATGGCCCGCTTGGCGGCTCCATTCGTGTGGGTCTATAACAAAACCCACTGGTTTACCGACGCCGAAGCGTGGGGGATTTTCCGTTTCTTTGCCATCGGCGAGGCGGCCACGTGGGCGTTGCTTATTAGTGCAATTATCTACCGTCGACTCGGCCTCCCCGAGGCACCATCGGTCATTTCTTTCGCTGGGCACATACACGGTATGATGATGGTTTTCTACTGCATCATCATCGTGGTGGTGGCGCGAAGCATGCAGTGGGGCATTGTTCGCATGGTCATGGCGGTGGCGGCTGGTGTGCCACCGTTTGGTTCGATTATTTTTGAACAACTTATGGCGCGCTATCGAAAGAAAAGGCCCGTCTATGTAGCGCCGCCGGTTGGCGCTGAAGATTAACGTTGGTATTGTACTAAAAAAGAACCTCCTGGCTTAGGAGGTTCTTTATGTAAGAAGTGAAACCTAGTTGCTTTCAGCCTTACGAGCCTTGTTGGCAGCAGCTTTCTTTGCCTTGTTGGCAAGGGCTTCCTTACGAGCTTCAGCAGCAGCGAAGCGGTTCTTGAAGCGGTCGACACGACCTTCGGTGTCGATAATCTTCTCTTCACCAGTAAAGAATGGGTGAGAGGCACTTGAAATGTGTACCTTCACGAGTGGGTATTCGTTGCCGTCTTCCCATTTAATTGTTTCGGTGGTTTGTGCAGTTGACTGAGTCAAGAACGCAAAACCGGCGACGTCGTCGCTAAATACGACGGGCCTATAGTCGGTTGGGTGTAAATTGCTTTTCATAATCTGACCTATTGTATCTGAAAATGGGCGGTTTGTAAAGTGTTACCGGCTACGGCGCTGGTAGAGAAGACTGGAGCCAAGTGCGGCGAGGATAAACGCCACGCCTATTCCACCAGTAATAAACTCATTTACGTGTGTGGTCATGGTGGTAAGCAGGATTACCGCTAGCACGCCAATTGCCCAGTGGGCGCCGTGTTCGAGGTAAACCAAGCTTTCGAGTGTTTTGCGCTTCACCATGTAGACCGTCAATGAACGGACGAACACGGCACCGATAAGGCCAAGGCCAAGCGCAATGATGATTGGGTCGGGGGTGATGGCGAAAGCGCCAATTGCACCATCAAATGAAAGGGTAGCATCGAGCACTTCAAGGTAGAGGAATAAGAAGAAACCAGCTTTTCCAACCGCTAAGCTTTTCGAAGTTTTGGCGCGTTTTTCGCCGTAGCGTTTGAAAGCTTCACCAAGCCCATGCACGACGAAGAAGACGAAAATACCAATCAGGCCGGCCGTAAGGACTTCAACGCGTTGGTTTTCGGGGAGCGGTAAGACGGCAAGGAGGAGCGCAACAACCGCAACACCTACTGATATAAGTGGGATTTTACCCAGCTTTGCGAGTGGTTTTTCAATCCAGCTGAGCCAGGTGATTTTGCGTTCTTCAAAAATGAAATTTAGGAAGAGGAGTAGCAGGAACATTCCACCGAATGCCGCCACAATCGGGTGAACTGAGGCAAAAATGTAGGCGTAGGTACCTGGTTCGTGCGGGTCGCCTTTTTGAAGAGCGAGTTGCAATGCTTCGATAGGGTTAATGCCAGCAGCAATACTGACGATGGCAATCGGGAAAACAAGACGCATGCCGAACACGGCAATAATAATACCGATAGTTAAGAACATCTTTTGCCAGAACGGGCTCATTTTACGCAAAATTGAGGCGTTGAGCACGGCGTTATCAAACGAAAGTGAGATTTCTAGAATACCAAGTACGGTACACAAAATAAGCGCCTGCCAACCGCCGTACATAAATGCCAAAACGAGTGCTAAAGCGGTAATAATCAGTGACCAACGAAAGGTTTTCCAGAACATGCTTATCCTATTGTAGTATATCGACCCGGCGAAACGCATAAAAATTGCATCGGCGTATAATAAAAGTGCTAGATAATTCTGGTGCACCATGACATGAAAGGAAGGTGAGGCAGCAGGGACGAAGCAAGCTGGATAAGCAGGTTGATCAGCTCCTTACTAGACGTGAGGAGTACGAGGCAATCATTGTGCCGGCGAAAGCTCGGCATGCGGCGACAGTCGAGGCGGCAAGCCAGCAAGCGGACGAAAGACCGTTCGGTGTAATCAAAGAGGTGCTCCGTGCGGTCGAACTCGACAAGCCAGGCGACACGAAGCCGGCCGTCGAACTGCTCCGCGCACGACCTGGTGGGAAGCGATACCTCAAGGTGACCTACTCGCTGGATCTGCGCAAGCTGCTCCAGGCGCCCGCTGAACTGCGGGCGCAACTGCGACCACTGGGATTCTGGTGGGGGCGACACCGGACACTGTCGGTCAAATCGCCGTCGAGTGAAGAGCCGAAGCAGCTGTCGCGCCGACGGTACAATGAACGGTCGTGAAGTCTGCGTCAGAAAGGGTGGGCTAGCGGGCTCCGGAGATTTTTTCCGGAGCCCCTTTCACTTTTAGAGTTCATACAAAGTTCATACAAGATAGATACAATATCTGTATGAGGGTCAAAACGTTTAACCTATCTCTTCCTCGCGAGCTTGTGGAGCTGATTGATAGCGAGGCAAAGCGTATTTATGCAACGCGCAGCGAGTACATTAGACGAGCCATCATGGCGCAACTGAAAACCGACGGCGCACAGGAAAGGACCCCGGTCTATCATTCGTACGAAGAAGCGCGGCGTGACCACCTTAAAAAAGCGTTTGAAGCTAAAGAGTACTTCTAGACATAACCCCTGAAAACTGCTATAATAAAAGGGTAACGAGTTTTAATGAAACACCCGAATCGCAGTTACTCCTGAAATCTCAGGCGCGAACGGGGAAGTAAAAGGAGTAATATCATGGCCGTTGAGGTTGATATTAAGCAGCTGCTCGAAGCTGGTGTCCACTTTGGTCACAAAACGAGCCGTTGGCACCCTAAGATGGCGCCATACATTCACAGCAAGCGTCAGGACAGTCACATTATTGACCTGACAAAGACCGTTGAAGGTCTTGAAAAGGCATTGCCATTCCTGACTGCAACCGCAGCTGCAGGAAAGCCAATTCTTTTCGTGGCTACCAAGAAGCAAACGAAGGGCCTCGTACGTCAAACTGCCGAGAGCCTTAACCAACCATACGTTACTGAGCGTTGGCTCGGTGGTATGCTCACCAACGTGAACACTATCACTGCGCAAATCAAGAAGCTCAAAGAGCTCGAGCGCAACATGGCGTCTGGTGCTTTTGAAAAGAAGTACAACAAGCTTGAAGTCCAACGTTTCCAAGAGGAAATCGACGAACTCAACAAGAAGTACTCTGGTGTAAAGGACCTTTCTGGCAAGCCAGGTGCAATTTTCATCATTGACGTTATTGGTGATGTAAACGCAATCAACGAAGCCAAGACACTTGGCGTTCCTGTTGTTGCGCTTGCTGACACCAACGTTGACCCAAGCCGCATCGACTACGTTATCCCAGGTAACGACGACGCAATCAAGGGTGTTTCACTCATCCTCGACTACGTTGCAAAGGCTGTCGAAGCAGGGAAGGGCGTAAGCAAGAAGGACAAAGAAGGGGAGGCGTAAACCACTATGGCTGTAACAGTTGAAGACATTAAAAAGCTGAAAGAACTTACTGGTATCGGTCTGACCGACGCTAAGGCAGCACTCGTAGAAGCTGAAGGCGACTTCGATAAGGCGCTTGAAGCACTTCGCAAGAAGGGGCTTACCAAGGCTGAGAAGAAGGCTGACCGCGAAGCACTCGAAGGAGTAATCGACAGCTACGTGCACGGTGGCCGCATCGGTGTACTCGTCGAAGTGAACTGTGAAACCGACTTCGTTGCTCGCACCGAAGGGTTCAAGGACTTCGCACACCAAATTGCACTCCAGGTTGCTTCAATGGCTCCTGAATTTGTTTCTGAAGATGAAATTCCAGCTGAAGAGCTCGAACGTGTTCGTGAAGAAGCAAAGGCTAGCGATGCTCTCCAAGGCAAGCCAGCTGATATCGCTGAAAAGATTGTTGATGGACAAGTAAAGAAGCACTTTGCCGATAAGGTACTTTTGAGCCAAGCCTACATTATGGACGACTCGAAGACCGTTGGTGACTTCCTTAAGGAGACTATCGCGAAGACTGGTGAAAACATCATCATTCGTCGTTTCAAGCGCATCGAACTTGGTGTAAACGACTAATTTGCACCTTTATAAAAAATAGACGTCCGAACGGGCGTCTATTTTTGTTTTTGCTTTTCGGCAAGCGAATACATCGTTCGTGAATTGAGCCGCCCAATACTATTGCCCTCAACGTAGCCAAAATCTCCGGAAACATGGACTTTCGGATAAAGTTCGAGCACATATTGAGAGCCGATAGCTTCAAGACCGGCGGCGAGCTCGTTCATAAATCGCGGCGCTGTGTAGGTCTGGTAGTTTTCGAGCACCTTAGGGTCGTAAACGTTAAAGCCTTTCGGAAGGGGAAGGATAACATAGGCGCCATCACCCTGGTCGTCGTACGGCTCGCGAATACCAAAGGTGCTGTGTCCGGGATTATCTGCGTAGTACTGTGTAAGCTCGCGAACAAATTGATGCGCTTGATTAAGATAGGCGCGCAGTGCTGGATGGCGGTCGCCGAGCGCTTTGGGTGTGGAGTGCTCGAGGTCCCAGCGCACAAGATAGGCGTTAGGAACGATTGGGTCTTCAAATTCGAGACCAGCCGCAAGAGACGCACCAGTTTCGTGCCCCAGTTTTTGAAGGTCAAAAAGATGCTTAGCCACATGCGCAACTTCGCTTTGATTGCGTTTCCAAATCGCATCAATTTCTGGCGCATCAGGAATGTGTTCAATGGCGTGGCGCGGTGATTCGGGGGTAAATGACGATTGAATCGCGCCAACTTGCGTTCCGTCGTGAAAGAGGCGGCGAATGTGGGTAAACTGTGGCGATTCATGGTTGATTTGGCTCTGCGCAAAATAAGATGTACTGAGTGCGTCCTTTTTGTGAGCAGGGCTGAGCAGTGTCTCGCCAAGTGCAGTGCCACCAAGAATAAGGCGGCGGCGAATCACCGTATCGTTACGAAAGTAGAGGCGGTTGGGCGCAATATCGTAGGCATCAAGGTGCCCGACGGCTGCAGCAACGCGGTCGTCCTGCTCGTGACTGAACACCACGAGGCTGTCATAGTTAGGAGAGATGAACGAAAGCTCATCATTTAACCCCGCTACTGACATTTCAATATCGCTAAGCGCTTTTTGTACATCGCTACGCGAAACAAAGCGTTCGGAACCACCCAAAAGGGAAGAAGTACTCATATATCGCTTATATTATAACACTTTATATAAAATAGCGCAATATAAACAGAGGTGAAGTGGCGTATAAACGCTGCAGTATGTTGTATAATGGAAAAGTAAGAAAGCGAGAATTATGTTTGATTCAAAACAATACGACGAACGTTTCAGTGCGGCAGTAACGCACTTCCAAGAAGAACTTAAGAAAGTCCGTACCGGCCGAGCCCACCCAAGCATGCTCGATACTCTTCAAGTTGAAGCCTACGGTCAGAAAATGCCACTTAACCAAGTAGCCAACGTCATGGCACCAGAGCCGCAACTGCTCACTATTACGCCGTTTGACCCAAGTAACCTCCAGGCAATTGCTGGTGCAATTCGCGCCGATCAAAGCCTTGGCTTGAACCCGAGCGACGACGGCCGTTTGGTCCGTGTTCCTATCCCACCACTTACCGAAGAGCGCCGTAAGCAAATCGTGAAACAGACCTCTGAAAAAGTTGAAGACGCTCGCATTGCCCTGCGTAATATTCGCCAAGATGCTTTGAAAGACCTCAAGCGCCTCAAGGACGGCAAGGAAATTTCTGAAGACGACCAAAAGCGTGCCGAGAAATCTATCGACGACACCATGGCATCCTTCAATGGCCAAATCGACGCTGCATTTAAAGATAAAGAAAAAGAAATCCTGACTATCTAATGTCAAACGAAGCAGACGCTCACATTCCGGTACATGTGGGGTATATTGTCGATGGCAATCGCCGTTGGGCAAAAAAGCACGGCCTTCCTACCTATGAAGGACACTTAGCTGGCTACAATACGCTCAAAGATATTGCCCTGGCAACCCTTGCTGAGGGGGTTCAGTATATGTCTGCCTATGTGTTTTCGACGGAAAACTGGAAGCGAAGCGCCGATGAGGTAAAGAAACTTATGGGGCTGGTACTTAAGCTTGTCAGTAGTGATTTGCCCGAGTTCAAAGCGCATAACGTTCGTTTGCGGGTAATTGGGTCACGTGAAGGGGTAGAGGCGAAAATTCTTAAGGCGATTGATAAAGCCGAGACAGAAACCGCCGAAAACACCGGTGGTGAGCTTGTGCTCTGTTTTAATTACGGTGGTCAGTTGGAAATTACCGAAGCCGTTAAAAGCATGGTTGCGTCGGGTGTTGCAGCCGACGATATCACCCCAGAATTAATTGAACACCATTTGTATGCACCCGAAGTGCCGCCCGTCGATGTGGTGGTGCGCACCAGTGGGGAGCAGCGGCTTTCTAACTTTATGCTCTGGCGTGCAGCCTACAGCGAATTCATTTTTTTGAAAAAAAGTTGGCCAGATATGACAAAAGACGATGTGGCCTTTATAATGAAGGAATACGCAAAACGACAGCGTCGCTTTGGTGGATAGCCGCTTCGAAATACTTTAGAACAAGGGGAAATAGGAGAGATAATGCTGATTTTAGGAATACTTATCGGGCTGCTCGTTTTGGTGCTGATTGTATCGGTGCACGAATTAGGACACGCCATTGTTGCCAAGCGAAATGGGGTAGTGGTTGAAGAATTTGGGATTGGCTTTCCACCAAAAGCATGGGGAAAGAAGCTAAAAAACGGCGTTCTTTTCACGTTGAACTGGTTGCCGCTCGGTGGTTTCGTAAAGCTCCAGGGTGAGCACGATGCCGCCTCAAAAAAGGGTGATTACGGCGCTGCAACTTTTTGGCAGAAGACAAAAATTTTGTTCGCTGGTGTGGTAGTGAACTGGCTCACGGCCATCATTTTGTTGATGGCGCTCGCTTGGACGACTGGAATTCCAAAGATTATTCCTAATCAATTTGCAGTTCCAAGTGACACGACCGTTATTTCGAGCCCTGTGCAACTCACTACTATTGTTGAAGGCTACCCAGCCGATAAGGCTGGCCTCAAGGCAGGTGATAAAATCGTCAGCCTGGCGGGCGAGCCGATTGATTCGAGCCAAGAATTTATTGACGCCACCAAGGCGCATCGCGGCGATACAGTAAAAATTGTCTACCAACGTGACGGCCAGGAAAAGTCGAGCGAAGTGAAGCTACGTAATGAAGACACGGCCGTTTTTGGTGCCGGGCTTGGGCAACAAGAAGCTGTTAAGGCAACGTGGTCGGCGCCGATTACCGCCGTCGTGACGACAGCGCAGTATACCTGGGTAACCCTCCAGGGGCTCGGTGAGCTGCTCTATAATTTTGTCGGTGGCTTGGTTGGGCAACTAAACTTTGTTGATCCGACAGCTCGTCAGCATGCCTCTGAGCAACTCGGCGAAGCGGGCGCAAGTGTGGCTGGTCCGGTTGGTATTTTGGGAATCATTTTCCCAGCGGCCAGTGAGGCTGGCCCACAGCAAGTAGTCTTCTTGGCGGCAATCATTTCATTAACCCTCGCAGTTATGAACGCCTTGCCAATCCCTGCGCTCGATGGTGGGCGATGGTTTGTGACGGCACTGTACAAGGTGCGCAAGAAGCCGCTCACCAAAGAAAAAGAGGAGAAGATTCACGGGACCGGCTTTGCCGTGCTGATGCTCTTGATAATCGTAATCACGGTCGCTGATGTCTTCAAATTCTTCTAACCCACCAGTCGAGGCACCCGTAGTGATTTCGCGTAAGAAGCGCTTCGGGTTAGTGCTGGGACTACCAGTCTGGGTGTTCTTCGGCTTTATGTTAGCTCAAGCCTTGGTATTGGCTGCGATTGCTACACTTCAGGCGATGGGTGTTTCGTTTCAATCGGTCAACGAAGCTATCTTTAATGCAGTGGGCGGCGTTGTTATCTACAGCCTGGCAATTCTGCTGGTTCTTGGTGTGCCATGGGTAGTGAAGAAGCGACGTACCACGAAAAAGGACATAGGGCTGCAACAACTGCCGCGCTGGATGGATATTGTCTGGGCGCCGGCCGGAATGATTGTCTACCTGATTTTAACGAGTATCGTGACGCAAATCGCCATGCAGACACTGACGTTTGTTGATTACTCCCAGGCCCAGGAAACGGGCTTTGCGCAGATTAGCGGCCAGCTTGAGTATGTTCTGGCATTTATAAGTCTCGTGGTGATTGCGCCACTAGCTGAGGAAATTTTGTTCCGTGGCTATCTGTTAGGCAAGCTTCGTAAATACGCGCCGCTTTGGCTTTCAATCCTCATTACCAGTGCATTGTTTGCGCTGGTGCACTTCCAGTGGAACGTGGCAATTGACGTCTTTGTGCTCAGTATTGTGCTGTGTCTACTTCGCGTCTATACGGGTAGTTTGTGGGCTTCAGTGTTGCTGCATATGTTGAAGAACGGCGTCGCGTACTATTTCCTCTTTATAAATCCGGCACTTCTCAGTACAATGGGGTAGATATGCGAGTTACGAAATTATTTACCAAGACGCTGAAGAACGCGCCAGCCGACGAAGTTGCCAAGAATGCGCAGCTGCTGATTCGCGCCGGCTACGTTTATAAAGAGATGGCGGGCGTCTACGCCTACTTGCCGCTCGGGCTGAAGGTGCTTGAAAACATCAAGCAGATTGTCCGCGAGGAAATGAACGCCATCGACAGCAACGAACTTATTATGACGGGGCTGCAGCGCAAAGAGGTGTGGGAAAAAACCACCCGCTGGAGCGACGAGGTTGTCGACGTTTGGTTTAAAACGAAGCTCAAAGACGACACCGAACTTGGGCTCGGCTGGAGCCACGAAGAACCTATCGTTGAAATGCTCAAAAACTACGTTCATAGCTACCGTGATTTACCGGTAAGCCTGTACCAGTTCCAAACCAAGATGCGTAATGAGCTTCGTGCTAAAAGTGGTATTATGCGCGGCCGCGAATTCATCATGAAAGATATGTACTCGTTGCACGGTACCAAAGAAGAGCTCGAGGCCTACTACGAAAAGGCTATCGAAGCCTACAAGCGCGTCTACGAACGCCTCGGTATTGGCGACGACACCTATGTGACATTTGCAAGCGGCGGTGCCTTTACAAAGTTCAGTCACGAATTCCAAACCATTTGTGACGCCGGCGAAGATGTCATTTACCTGCACCGTGAAAAGAACATTGCCGTCAACGAAGAGGTGATTGACGAAGCCGTTGCCGAACTGGGTATTTCGCGCGATGAGCTCGAGCCCGTAAAGACGGCCGAAGTAGGAAATATCTTCAACTTTGGCAGCCAAAAGACCGATGAAATGGGTCTAACGTACATTGATAACGAAGGCAAAGAACAGTCAATTCACATGGGGTCATATGGCATTGGCGTAACCCGCGTCATGGGCGTGATTGCCGAAAAGCTTAGCGACGAAAAGGGCCTAGTGTGGCCCGAAGCAATTGCACCATACAAGGTGTACCTTGTGAGTATTGGAAACGTTGCCGAACAGGCGAGCGAGGCCTACGAGAAACTCAAGGCGGCCGGCATTAGCGTGCTGTTCGATGACCGCGACGAGCGTCCGGGCGCTAAGTTTGCCGACGCTGAGTTGCTTGGCTTGCCGTACCGTGTTACTATCAGCGAACGCCTTTTAGGAGAAGGAAAGTTCGAATTCACTCGCCGCAGCGGGGGTGAAACGGAGTTATTGACACTCGATGAACTGATTGCTAAAATAGCTTAAATAGAGATGTGAGACAGGCCCCCTACGCTATATATGGTGTAGGGGGTTCCGCAAGACAAGCGGAAGAAAGATTTTTGTAAAGGATTTTAAAAATGAAGAAACAATACCAAATTACCCCTGAGGGAAAGAAAGAACTTGAAGCTGAGCTTACTGAATTGAAGTCACGCCGCGGCGAAGTTGCCGACAAGATTTCTGAAGCTCGTGATTTTGGTGACCTCAGTGAAAACGCTGAGTATGACGCCGCTCGCGAAGAGCAAGGCCTTCTTGAAACTCGCATCGCTGAAATCGAAGAGATTATTACGAACGCCGAGATCATTAAGGCGTCAAAAAAGAGCACTATTGGCCTCGGAAGCCGCGTTGAGCTGAAGACTGGTGCTAAAAAAGTCCAATACACCGTTGTTGGTCCAGTCGAGGCAAATCCACTCGAGGGTAAGGTCAGTAACGAATCACCAATTGGTATGGCGCTTTACGGCAAGAAAGAAGGTGACAAAGTCACCATCTCAACTCCTAAAGGCGATATTTCTTACACCGTTGTTTCTGTTGGATAGTTTGCCGACGCAACTTCCTTTCAATTACTTCAAGAACACTTTCGCGTAACCAAAGAACCGTAAGGCGTAGAGACCCTTACGGTTCTTTGCGTGAAGCAAGTTTCGGAAGTAATGAAAGGAAGTTGCTGTCGAGAAACATCCCTCCAAAGAAACAACAGGGGTATGCTATACTAATCTCTGATATGTCGACACTAAAAGATTTTCGTGATGAGCGTCTTCGCAAGCTTGCAGACCTCAAGGATTTAGGGTTTAACCCGTATCCTGCTGATAGCCACCGCAGCCACAATGCAGGTGACGTGAAGGGCAACTTTGACACACTCGAGAGCCAGACGGTTACCGTTGCTGGTCGTGTAATGGGTATCCGAAAATTTGGTAAACTTGCGTTTATCGTTGTGCGCGATCAAAGTGGTGAACTGCAACTTTTCTTGCAAGCGGGTAAAGTAGGCGAGCGTGATGCCGCAAACGGAATCCTTGCAATGGAAGATTTGCCACTGCTCGACACGGGCGACTTTATTGAAGCAACTGGCCCTGTCATTAAAACGAAAACTGGCGAAGTCTCGGTAGAGGTGCAAACGATTCGCCTGCTCACCAAGGCGCTTCGTCCAATGCCAAGTGCACAGGACGGCTTTACTAACAAGGAAGAGCGCATGCGTCGCCGCTACGTGGACATGAACGTTAACCTCGATGTGCGTGACCGCTTTATTCGCCGTTCAAAGTTCTGGCAAGCAACCCGCGATTACCTCAACGATAACGGCTTTACCGAAGTAAACATTCCGGTACTCGAGCACACCACTGGTGGTGCCGATGCCAATCCGTTTGTTACCCACATGGACGCCCTCGACCAAGATTTCTACCTTCGTATTAGCCATGAACTTCCGCTCAAGCGCCTGCTTGGCGCTGGCTTTGAAAAGGTCTACGACATTGGCCCGCGCTTCCGTAACGAAAATTATTCCGACGAACACCTTCCTGAGCACGTGGCAATGGAGTGGTACTGGGCTTATGCCAACTGGCAAGATGGTATGAAGTTTATGGAAGCAATGTATAAAGACGTGCTTCAAAAAACATTTGGTACTCTGCAGTTCAAGCTCGGTAATTTTGACGTTGATATGGCTGGCGAGTGGGAAGTCTGGGACTACGCTACTATCATTAAGGACCGCTATGGTATTGATGTGTACGAGAGCTCGCTCGATGAAGTGAAGAAAGCGCTGGCTGATAACAAGCTCGAAGTAGAGCAAACTGAAAACCGCGCTCGTGGTATCGATAAGCTTTGGAAAAATATTCGTAAGGATGTAGCTGGCCCAGTATGGCTGATTAACACGCCAAAGTTTATTTCGCCGCTCTCAAAGTCAAACCCTGAAGACGATAGGGTGGTGCAACGCTTCCAGCCGGTCATCGCTGGTTCAGAACTCGGAAATGGCTTCTCAGAACTCAACGACCCGCTCGAGCAGCTTGATCGCTTTGTTGAACAACAAAACATGCGCGACGCCGGTGACGATGAAGCCATGATGCTCGACATCGACTTTGTGGAAATGCTCGAATACGGCATGCCACCAGCTTGTGGGTGGGGCTACAGCGAACGTGTCTTCTGGATTTTTGAAGGGGTGACTGCCCGTGAAGGCGTGCCATTCCCACAGCTCCGCCAAGAATACGACGAAGTGACCAAGTCATTGTATCCAGATGTAAAGTTCGAGGAACCTGCAGACAATTAGTTGCGCTCGGAAAGAATTATTGCTATACTATGTATAGTAAACAATCTTTTTTAACCATGGGAGAATTCATGCCAAACATCTTAGTTGTGACCGGAAGCGTCCGTCCAAACAGTGTAAACGAAAAGGTAGTACCACTAGTTGTTGCCGAACTTGAAAATCAAGGCGCGACCGTTACTATCGCCGACCTTAAAGAGATCAACTTGCCATTTTACAACGAGCCAACGCCACCAACCGCCCCTGGGTTCGAACCATCAAACGATGCGGCCAAACACTGGACGCAGCTTGTCGCTGATGCCGACGGTGTCGTACTCGTCACACCTGAATACAACCACACGCTTGCCCCAGTGCAGCTCAACGCCATCGACTGGATTGGCAAGGAGTGGGAAGGTAAGAAAGTCGCCCTTGTTGGCTACGGCTGGACAAGTGGCGCTGGCCAGGCGCATGCCGCTGCTCGCGAGGCGCTTTCGGTGCTCCTTAAAGCAAACGTTGGCGACACTCAAACCAACCTCTTCTTTACAAAAGAGCTCAACCCAGACGGCACTGTTGCCGACCAAGCAGCGACCAACGAAAAGATTGCTGCGACTATCAGCGAACTCCTTTCATAAGTGCTATCATAGATACATGAAACGTATCTTCGGGGCGGTCGTTGTTCTTGTTCTTGCACTCGTGTTTGTGCCGTCTCCAGCTGCTTCGGCGCGGTCGGTCAATAGCTTCCGCATTAGCTCGTACGAAATCTCGTACGAGCTTTCTCGTACCAGCGAAAACCATTCGGTGCTGAAAACGCACGAAAAAATCACCGCTGAATTTCCGCCCTATGACCAAAACCATGGGCTCGAGCGGGCGATTCCTGCTTCCTACAATAAGCACTCCACAAACGTTCAGCTCACTTCAGTGACAAATGGAGAGGGCAAAGCCCTGCCGTACTCGTTTAATACCGACGACAAAGAAGTTGGAATTTTACGAATTGGTGAAGCTTCGAGTTATGTGCACGGAACCCAGGTCTACGAAATCACCTATACCCAGCAAGACGTCACCCGCACCTACCAAGATACGAGCCGCGACGAATGGTATTGGGATACGAACGGCGAGGAGTGGAAGGTGCCTATCGACCAGCTGAGTATTGCGGTGAAGATTGACGAAAGCTTGGTGAGTGCACAGCAGGGAACGCCATTCTGCTACATAGGGTATGCTGGCTCAACTGACCAGTGCACGGTAACAGGTGAAGCGGGCGTCTATAGTGCGACTGCTCAGAATCTGCAGCCGTATCAAAATGCGACGATTGCGTTTGGATTTGCCACCGGAACTTTTGCCCAGTATCAGCCGACGCTTCTTGAGCGCCTTATTCCGATTTGGACAATTATTACCGCCATTGCCACACCCATTGGTATCGCGGTCTTTATCATCATGTGTATTTTATACGTACGACGCGGGAACCGTGCTGGCGAGACCAATCCAATCGTCGCCGAGTACATTCCACCAAAAGATGCCAGCGTCACTGTTTCTGCGCAGGTTGTGACCACGAGTGGCTCGGTGTTTAGTGCACAGCTGATTGACCTGGCAGTTCGCCACTATATTGCCATTATCGAAACGACCCCAAAATCATTCTGGCGGGCGGCTAAATATGACATCGAGGTTATTACAGACGTATCAACGCTGTACGATGAAGAGAAAGAAATTCTTAGTGATATGTTTGCCCACGTGCCAAAAGTAGGGGAACGACTGGCGCTTTCAACACTTCGCAATAACATGGGGTACAGCGCGCGGACACTTGATAATGACAGGAAGCTCACGGCCTTACTCGAAAAGAACTATGTCATCCGCGAGAAATCGCCAGGGGTATCGCGCTTCTTCTACCGATGGGCAATTGCGCTGCTGATTTTTGGCGTGATAACGTTTTCACCAATTGTTCTTTTATTTGCTGGATTTATTGCACTACAAGGGTATCTTATTCGGCCACTCACTGATAAAGGGCTCGCACTGCGGCGCTATGTCATGGGGCTGAGGCGATATATTAAGGCGTCCGAGGCTGAACGGCTGCAATTCCTGCAAGGTCCTGATACGGCCGAGAAAGTAGGGGAGGTGGTCAATACCGATAATCCAGGTCAGTTAGTAAAGCTCTATGAGCGAGCGCTTCCGTACGCAATTATCTTTGGCCTTGAAAAAGAGTGGTCAAAACGGCTCGGGGACTTTTACCAACAAACCAATTCCAGCCCTGATTGGTATAACGGAACAACGGCATTCAACGCGGCGGCATTCGGTACAGTGCTGCAAAGCTTCTCGCAATCTGCTTCGTATTCATCCGGTTCGAGCTCGAGTTCGGGCGGGTCTTCAGGGGGCGGTTCATCCGGCGGTGGCGGCGGTGGCGGCGGAGGCGGTGGCTGGTAAAACAGCCGCCGTTTTTATTTGTCAGGGTATTGACGAATTATAGTACCTTGTATAACATAGAACTATGGAACACCAAGCTATACCAAGTGAAGACTATGCTGAACAACTTGCGACGCAGCTGCGCAAAGGCTTTTTAGCATACTGTGTGTTGAAGACCTGCTCATTGCAGTCAAAATATACGAGCGATATTATTATGCAGCTTCGCGAAGCCGAGCTCGTGGTGGTGGAGGGGACGATTTATCCGTTGCTCAGCCGGTTACAAAAAGACGGGCTGCTTTCGCATGAGTGGCAGGAAAGCGACCAAGGACCACCGCGCAAATACTACCGAACAACCGAATACGGCAATGAAGTACTGGTATCGGTCGGACAGAAAATTGCTGAACTAACCGCAACACTAAAGAAACTATAAGGAGCGTGACGATGAATGAAATTACCCGAATCCATCTTGCAAAGACCGCGTACGATATCGAAATTGCGGCGAAAAAGCAGTTAGAAAAATATATTAAAAGCCTCGAAGCGTACACTCAGGACAGCGATGTGTTGGCCGACATTGAAATCCGCATGACGGAACTACTTGCCGAGCGAGGCGTTGCTGCCGGCGGTGTCATTAGTAGCGACGATGTGGCGGCTATTCGCAAACAACTTGGTGAGCCGTATGAATTTGCCGATGATGAAGGTGATATTGCCGTCGGCTCGGCCGCTGAACCAACTGGTCGCCGCTTGTACCGCTCAACCGACAATGCAGTACTTGGTGGTGTACTCAGCGGTGTTGCTTCGTATTTTAATGTTAATCCACTGTGGCCGCGCCTGGTCTTTATCTTGTTGCTGTTTATCTCGTTTGGATTTGCATCGTTGCTCTATATCCTGTTTTGGATTTTGACGCCACCTGCACGCACAGCGACTGAAAAGCTTCATATGGCCGGAAAAGACGTTACGCTTGAATCAATTAAAGAGCTTAACGCCGACGAAGAAAAGGCTCCTGAAAACCGCGTCGCTCCGGTGTTGCAGCGTATCTTCTCGGTAGGGCTCGGCTCGCTGAGCGCACTCTCGGCCTTTGGAGTTTTGGCGCTTACCATTTGGATGGTTGTTGCTGCGATTACGCTCGATGATGGCTTTATGGACGTCACTAACGGGTTCATGGGGCTTGGGGCTGAAAGCGTCTGGCTCGTATGGGTGCTCTTCTGGATTGTGCTGTTTGGGCTCCTGCTTTTGACCGCGCTGTTCACGCTGGTATCGTACGCGTTCTTTGCTCGAAAACTGACAAAACGAATGGTTGTAAGCGGCATTGTGATTGTGGTACTTGGCGTTGCTTCGGTGGCAACAGTGGTTGGTGTTTCAACCACCCAGTCACTGCGCGTCGCCAATGAAGCGCGAAGTTTAATGCGTGAAACGAAGACGAACTTGCCGAAGGAATTTTCACAAGTAACATCACTGACATTCTCGGTCAAAACAACCAAGCCGTCTGAAGATAAGTACCCATATTTCCCTCAGTACCCAGATATTCGTTACGTCGTTGATGAAGGCACCCCGCGCTATGAATTAAACGCTTTACCAACCGCAAAGGTAGTGACGAAGCTCGACGGAAGCAAAGCAACAGTCGTGCTTGAAATCCCAAACAGTTACCGAAACTCGTTTGTGCAACCAACGCTTACGGTGTATGGCCCTGCCCTTGAAGCACTCTCAACTGGCAAGCCGGCCGAAGATGCGAATAGTGTTCGCGTATCGTACGACTCACTTGGACAGGCGCTCCTCAATATCGACGCTTCTCATTCGGCGGCTATTCAAACCACCGGTTCATTTGAGAAAGTGACCGTAAAGGGTGATGGCTCGGTGGATGTCAGCGGCAGTGCGGTTCAGGCGCTTGATGTACGGGCAGAGCTGGGCCTCACTGTCACGGCTGGAACAATCCGTACATTAACCGTCACGCAACCAGATGTCTGCCCAAGCGGCTCGTATGCCGACAACACCAGCATTCAAGTTGCAGGTGTAACGTCGGATGCCATCCTCTACAATGGACAATCGCTTCCGGTGGAGACGCATCGAACCGGTTGTGCCTCGATCATTGTTGAGCCAGAGTACACCGACGAAGTAACCTATTAACAACCTCGTGCTACGGCGCTTCGTAAAGGGCGCCGTGGTACACTAATAAGAACGCATAACAGGGGAGACCTCGTGATTGAAGTCAAAAACGTCACCAAAACATATGGCAAAAAACAAAGTGCATTTACCGCACTCGACAATGTAAGTTTTACTATTCCAGACGGCGCCAGTGTCGCAATTCTTGGTAAATCGGGAAGCGGAAAATCAACCTTAATGCACGCCATGAGTGGGCTTGACCGCCCAGAGCAGGGTGAAGTGGTTATTGACGGCGTTGATATTTTGAAGCTAAAAAATAAGGAAGTTGACCGCTTTCGTTCAAAGAAAATCGGCTTTATCTTCCAGAGCTTTTTCGTACAAGCAAACGAGACCGTGTTTGATAACGTCAGTCTGCCGCTCGAAATTGCCGAGCTGCCGCGAAAAGATCGTCGCGCTAAAATTGGTACCGCGCTTGATGCTGTTGAGCTGCTCGACAAGCGCGCTAACAAAGCCCGTAACCTTTCGGGTGGGCAAAAGCAGCGCCTGGCAATTGCCCGCGCCATCGTGAATGAGCCATCGATTATTTTTGCCGATGAGCCAACCGGCAACCTCGACAGCGTGACGGGTGAGCGTGTCGAAGAGCTTTTGTTTGGCTATAACCGCGAAAACGGTGTTACTTTGGTGATCGTCACGCACGACGAAGATCTGAGTGCACGCTGCGACATCATCATTCGCGTGAAAGATGGAAAAATCGAATCAATCGAACAAACTAAAACACCGAAAGGGGAGGCAAAGTAATGAAAACGACTGATATTATCCGACGTGCCGGCCGAAACCTTCGTCAAGCAAAAGGGCGTACGCTCCTGACGGCACTGGCAATTAGTGTAGGTGCTTTTACGATCACGATGGCGCTTGCCGCCGGAGCTGGCGGTCGCCAATACGTCGATACCATGGTGAACACTAGTGGTGACGTAAACAGTTTGATGGTATTTGCAAAAGTTGAAGCACAAGGCACTGGCTCGGCAACTGCTGACGGTCCGCATGAGTATAGCGAAGCGCCGGTCCAAGAGTCTACTGGCACGCTTTTGACCCAACGAGATGTTGAGAAGGTAAAAGCTCTCGACGGTATTGAATCGGTCACGCCAATGTTCGACATTAGCGCCGTCTATATGCAAGGTCCAAACAAAAAGAAATTCGAGACGCAACTTCAGGTGAAGGTTGATAAAACACAGCTTGAACTTGCGGCTGGTTCACTCAACCAAAACCAACCCACTGAAGGTAAGGTGAGTGTTCCTGAATCGTACATTGAAGCGCTTGGCTATAAAGATGCTGCCAGTGCTATTGGGAAGCCAATCACTCTGCACATCGCAAAAGGCGTCCCTGATGCCAACGGTGCTCTTGAAAGTAAGGATGTAACCTACACAATTCAAGCGGTCGACAAGCAGGGAAAGAACACCCTGCAATATACCGAAGCAATTCGTGTATCGTCTGCCGATGGCGAAGCGATTTATCGCTACGAAGCACCTGAGGGTGCGGCCGATAGTTACTATGGCATGGTAGCGCTGGTTGCGCCTGGTAAGGATGTTAAGGCAACCCAAGAAGCCGTGAAGAACGCCGGCTATGATGTGTATTCGCTTGAAGATATGCGTGAAGCAATGTTTACCGCGGTGAACGTGGCGATGGCGGGATTGGCTGGCTTTGGTGCGCTTGCGATTTTGGCCTCAATCTTTGGTGTCATTAACACGATGTACATTAGCGTGCTCGAACGTACGCAGCAAATTGGCCTCATGAAGGCGCTTGGGATGCGCGGACGTGACATTGGCCGCCTGTTCCGCTACGAAGCTGCTTGGATTGGCTTCCTTGGTGGGGCGATTGGTGCTGGCTTGGCGCTCCTGCTTGGCGTGATTGCCAATCCACTTATCGGCAGTTTCCTCGGGCTCGAAGGGGCAACGCTCCTTGTGTTCGAACCGCTGCCAATCATTCTTGTGATTGCCTCGCTAATGATTGTGGCAATCGTGTCAGGCTTCTTCCCAAGTCGTAAGGCTGCCAAGCTCGACCCAATTGAAGCCCTCCGTACCGAATAAAAAGCTTTAGAAAGTGAAAACCCACCCTCTCGAAACCGAAAAGGGTGGGTTCTCGATTGAGTGGGTGGTAGCTTCGGGGCGAATAGACGGGGGTAGATGTGGTACAATTGGACTAATTATGTTAGATATTCGATTCATTCGCGAAAACGCCGACGCTGTACAAAAAAATGCCAGCCACAAAAATTACTCAGTTGATATTGCTGAGCTCCTGAAACTTGATGACCAGCGCCGCGAACTATCTGCTCGTGCCGATGAACTGCGCGAACGCCGTAACGCCAATGCCGCAAAAATGAAGGGTGTGCAGGGCAAGCCAGATCAAGCAATTATCGATGAGGGGAAGGCGATTAAGACCGAACTCGCTGAGCTTGAAGAGCAGTTAGGTGCCGCCGAGCAAGCAGTGCTGACTCTCCAAAAAGCTGTGCCGAACATGGCTGCCGATGATGTGCCAGTCGGTGCCTCTGAAGATGAAAACGTAGTTGCGAAACTTGTAGGAGAGCCAACCACGTTCGAGTTTGCGCCACGCAACCACTGGGAAATTGCCGAGCAGCGCGATTGGATTGATAAAGAACGAGCTGCGAAAGTGGCGGGAAGCCGCTTCGCCTACATTAAGGGCGACTTAGTGAAACTCCAGCTTGCCATTGTGCAGTTTGTTATTAACTCACTTAGCGATAGCGACACGATTGCTAAGATTGCCAGCGATGCCGGCCTTGAAGGGATTTCTGTTAAGCCATTTACTCCAATCTTGCCACCGCTGATGATTCGTACTGAGCTGTACGATGCGATGGACCGCCTTGAGCCACGCGACGACCGCTACAAGCTTGAAGACGACGACCTGTGGCTGCAGGGAAGTGCTGAGCACGTTATGGGAAGTATGCACGCTAATGAAATCTTGGCGGAATCACAACTGCCGCTGCGCTACCTTGGCTACGCTACCAGTTTCCGCCGCGAGGCTGGAACCTACGGCAAAGACATGGAAGGAATTCTTCGTATGCACCAGTTCGACAAGCTCGAGATGGAAAGCTTTACGACCGCCGAAGACGGCATGAAAGAACACCTTTTGATGGTGGCGATTCAAGAATACTTGTTAGCAAGCCTCGGACTACCATACCGCGTCATTCAAAAGTGCACCGCCGACATTGGTAAGCCAAACGCTCGTGGTGTCGACATGGAAGCGTGGCTGCCGGGCCAAGATCAATACCGTGAAACCCACACCGCCGACTACATGACCGATTACCAAGCGCGCCGCTTACAAACCCGCGTCCGTCGCGAAACCGGTGAACACGCTGGCGACCTTGAATTGATTCACACCAACGACGCTACGGCCTTTGCCTTGGGTCGTGCGATGATTGCGATTATCGAAAACAACCAGCGCGAAGACGGAACCGTTGTTGTTCCTGAAGTACTGCGCCCATACCTTGGCGGTAAAGAAACGCTTTAGCGCCCATGACCTCTGTGCATGTGGCGATTTCCGAAGTGCGTGACGGCACTATGTACGTGCCAACTGAGCAGGCCAATCCGACCGTAGTGGCGAATCGTCGTGCTTGGCTCAAAACACAGGGCATTCCACTCGAATCGGCTGTTCGGGTCCATATTTCGTACGAAGGCGATGACTTTTGCCGCTATCGAATTGTTGACGCGACACATAAAGGCGAGGGGATGGGGAATGGCTACGGGGAGTATGCTGATGCCCTGATTACGACTACGCCCGGTGTGGCATTATTCCTACCAGTTGCCGATTGTGTGGCCACAACTTTATTTGATGAAGAACATGGCGTCGTGATGGTTTCGCACCTGGGCCGACACAGTCTCGAGCAACAGGGTGGCGCTCGCAGTGTTGAGTTCTTAGTGCAGCAGTTTCGTATTGATCCTGCAAAACTTCAGGTGTGGCTTTCACCGGCACCAAGCAAGGCATCTTATCCAATTTTTAAGCTGGATGGGCAGGGGATGAAAGAAGCGGTGTTCGAGCAGCTTCAGCATGCAGGTGTCCAGCGCGAAAACATTATCGACATGCCCATCGATACAAATGAAGACGACCGCTATTATTCGCACAGCGCATTTTTAAAAGGCTTAAAAACGGAAGACGGCCGTTTTGCGATGGTGGCCGTCGTGTCTGAATAGTAGGGCTGCGTGGTATAATAAGGGTATCAACCAACCAGACGGAGGAAGATATGATAGCATCCATTGATATCACCGGAATTAAATATAACGTCAGCGAAAAGCTGCACAAATACGTTGTAGATAAAGTTGGTAGACTTGATAAATACTTGCCGGCCCACGCCCGCAAATCGGTCACGGCCGATGTAAAACTTCGCGAAGTCAATCGTGACCACGGCAACAAGTACGAAGCCGAGGTTATTCTGAATGTTCCCGACAAAACGATTATTGCCAAAGACTCAACCATGAATATGCACGCTGCTATTGATATTGTGGAAGCAAAATTAGTCGCACAACTCCGAAAGTACAAGGACGCAATTACCGACCACAAGGCCACTGCGTAGCGCGCCGCACTCATTTTTAGCTTCTCTGTCGTTTCTCCTTAGCATAGGGGTGAATAATCATTGCTAAACGCTCCGTGACATCATATAATTAATGCTAAGAGAAATTTACCGATTCATTTCCTGAAAGGCGGGGTACCACACACATGGCTATTACACGGCAGGGGGCGCTTACCAAGATTTTTGGCGACCCACAGAAGAAGACACTCAAACGGCTTGAGAGAAAAGTCGCCGCAGTTAATGCGCTCAGCGATAAATACAAGAAGATGTCTAAGCCGGACCTCAAGAAACAAACTGAGGTATTGAGGAAGCGGCTCGCGAAAAAGGGTGTAACGCTCGATTCGATTTTGCCAGATGCCTTTGCGCTCGTACGTGAAGCCAGCGAACGCGTGCTGGGCATGCGTCACTTCGACGTACAGCTCATTGGTGGTATGGTCCTTCATGAAGGTGACATTGCTGAAATGAAAACTGGTGAAGGTAAGACGCTTGTTGCGACACTTCCGGTGTACCTTAATGCCCTTGAGGGTAAGGGTGTACATGTCGTCACGGTAAACGACTACTTGGCACAACGTGATGCCGGCTGGATGGGTGAGTTGTATCACTTCCTCGGCCTCTCAACGGGTGTCATTATTAACGAAGCTTCGTATATATGGGACCCGCAATACGACAACGAGAACCACACCGATGCTCGTATGAAGAAGCTCCGCCCGGTAACGCGTAAGGAAGCTTATGCCGCTGACATTACATACGGTACGAACAACGAGTTTGGCTTTGACTATCTCCGTGACAACATGGTGAACGAAGTCGATTTGCTTCGCCAACGCGATTTACACTACGCGATCGTCGACGAGGTTGACTCGATTCTCATTGACGAAGCCCGTACGCCGCTTATTATTAGCGCGCCTGCCAGCGAAAACCCTGAAAACTATCAGCAGTTTGCTCGCGTCGCCGCAAAACTTACCCCTGAAGATTACACCCTCGACGAAAAGCGTCGCATGGTCGCCCTTACCGACGAAGGTGTCGACAAGGTGCAAAAGCTCTTGGGAGTAAAAAACTTATACAGCCCAGAATATGTCCGTTCTGTCTACCACCTCGACCAAGCACTTCGAGCACAAACCTTGTTCAAACGCGATAAAGATTATGTGGTAACAAAAGACGGTGAAGTGATTATCGTTGACGAATTTACTGGTCGTTTGATGCAAGGTCGCCGCTACAACGAAGGTCTCCACCAGGCAATTGAAGCTAAGGAAAAGGTGCCGATTCTTCAGGAAAGCATGACTCTGGCGACTATTTCCTTCCAGAACTACTTCCGTCTGTACAAGAAGCTTTCAGGTATGACCGGTACTGCATATACCGAAGCTGAAGAATTCCAACAAATTTATAAGCTCGACGTAGTTCAAATCCCTTCAAACAAGCCAATCGCCCGCGAGGACAAGGAAGACCTTATTTTCCGTACTGAAAAGGCGAAGTTAAAGGCAATTGCCGACGCTATTAAAGAGCACCACAAAGCGGGTCGCCCAGTGTTGGTTGGCTCTGCTTCAATCGCTAAAAACGAATTAATTGCGGCACACCTCGACAAAGAAAACATTCCGTACGAGATTTTGAACGCGAAAAACAACGAGCGTGAAGCTTTGATTATTGAGCGAGCTGGTGAGAAGGGCGCTATTACCCTTGCAACCAACATTGCCGGTCGTGGTACCGACATTAAGCTTGGAAAAGGTGTTGCTGAGCTCGGCGGTCTCGTTGTGATTGGCTCTGAACGGCACGAATCGCGCCGTATCGACAACCAGCTTCGTGGTCGTGGTGGACGTCAGGGTGACCCTGGTGTCACTCAGTTCTACGTCTCAACCGAAGACGACTTGATGCGTATTTTCCAGGGCGAGCGCATTGCTTCGCTGATGGGGCGCATTGGTGTCGACGACGATATGCCACTCCAACACAAAATGGTCTCAAAGACTCTCGAAGCCGCTCAAAAGCGTGTGGAAGGCTACAACTTCGACAACCGTAAAAACGTTGTGCAGTACGACAACGTGATTAACCGTCACCGCCGTGTGGTGTACACGATTCGCCGCAAGATTTTGGAAGGTGCCGACATTAAGACGGAAATCGAACGTCTCATCGAAAACAAGGTGCGCGAGCTTACCCATGTTCCTGCGAAGAACAACAAAAACTTCGACAACGAATTTACCGAAATCTTCCCAATTAGCGACAAAAAGCTCAAGGCGATTGGCGTCGAAAAGAACGACAAACACCGCTACGACCTCGCGTTGAAAGAAGTGAAAAAAGCCTACACTGCGAAAGAGGAAGAGCTCGACGCTGATGTGATGCGCAAGGTTGAACGTGAGGTCTACCTGCAGGTACTCGATACGCTGTGGATGCAACACCTCGAAAACATGCAGCACCTTCGTGAAGGTATTCACTGGCGCAGTGTTGGACAGCGCGACCCATTGGTGGAATACCGCAGCGAATCACAAAAGCTGTTCGATAGCCTCCAGGGCACGCTTCGTGACGAAGTACTGCGCGCAATTATGCACGTGACTGTTCGTGATGCTGTTGCTCGCGCCGAAGAAGATCACGACACCGAACTGACTCGTTTGGCTGAAAACTCAGTTGAGAAGGGCGTCAACGAAGTCTTGAAGGGCGAAGATAACCGCGATAGTGACTTCAAGGTAAAGAAAGCTGACAAGGCGAGTGATGCAGCGCATAAGAAAAATACTGCGCGTAAAAAGAAGAAATCCCAGCGCCAGAACCGCAAATCCGGCCGACGCTAAGCGCTCGACAACCCCTTGATAGTAACCTCAGAACGACCGAAAGCAAAAAAGTATGAACCATACCGTTGAAGAAGTGAAACTAAAAAATGGCGCCCGTGGCCTGCTGATTAACGTACCGGGTGCAACTGTCATGAGCATGCAGTTTCACTTCCGAGCCGGTAATCGTTACGCTAAAAGCAAAGACATCGAACAAGTTGCCCACATTATGGAGCATATGGCGTTTGGTGCCAATGCACGCTTCCGCAGCGAGAGCGCTTTTGAGGCTGAATTTACTAAAAATGGCGCCTATCACAACGCCTATACCTCTGACTTTGCGATGGTGTATGAAGCGGACTGTGCCGATTTTGAGTGGGACCGTATTTTAGAGCTACAAAAGCTGAGCATTTGCCAACCTCGTTTTAATGAAAAAGAGCTGGAAGCCGAAAAGGGGAACGTCCGTAGCGAACTAACGGGCTATCTTAACGACCATCACCGTATTTTGTGGCCTCGTGTGCAGCAGCTCCTCGGCGAAGATGTACTGACGTACCGTCAGGGCATTGCGACTATCAATAACGTAACACTCAGTGACATTCGCGAACATCACCGTCGCACCCACACTACGAAAAACATGCGCTTTGTGATTGCCGGGAAGCTTCGCGGTCGCAAAGCTGATATTATCCGCCAGCTTGAATCGTTTGAACTTAAAGAAGGGGAGCGTCTTGAGGTGCCGCGTGACGAGCTGCACAAAGCGAATCCAAGTTTGATTCGTCGTAAAGATGCTTCAAACCTTACCTTTGGCTGGACGATGAGTCTGCCGCGGGTGCTCGATGAAGAAGAGCTCGATGCGATGAATGCGCTGAACCACATTTTGACCGGAACGGCTACCTCACGTATTTACGGTAAGGCTCGCTCGAAGGGCTTGGCGTACTTTGTTGGTTCATACAGTGGTTCGAGTTTTTATGACAGCGCCTGGGACCTTTCTGGGCAGGTGAATCACGATACTGCGCCGGCACTCTTCGATATTATCAGCCGCGAACTGAAGGCGGTACTTGATGGCAAGCTTTCCGATGAGGAAATCGAATCGGCTAAGTCATTTGGCCTTGGCCGTTACCAAATGGGTGCGCAAACCGTTTCTCAAATTAGTAGCTTCTACACAAACCGCTATTTCAACGAGGACTGCGTCAACGACTACGATAAGGTTCCTGATATGATTCGCAAAGTGACCCGAGAAAAGATTATGAAAGTCGCCCAAGAATTTATCGATGCTAATACGTGGGTATTGGCAGCGGTCAGCAGTGGCGACAAAGAAGAATTGCTTGAGTTAAACGCTCGAATTGCTAAACTGTATCCAGAAAACGAGGAATAATCTACTATGCCACTCAAACACAGCGTCGAAGAAATTACACTAAAAAACGGCGCTCGTGGGCTGTTTATTCACACCCCCGATGCAACATCGGTGCATTATGATATCCATTTTTGGGCAGGCACGTTGTTTGTTGATGACCCAAACCGTTCGCAGGCTGCGCATATTATGGAACACCTCTCGTTTGGTGCCAATGAAGTGCATTCATCGCCCGAAGCCTTTAGCCAAGATTTTTCAAAAAATGGCGCGTATCACAATGCTCGTACTAGCAATATCGACATGTCGTATTATGTCGACGCCGCGCATATGGAGTGGGAGCGTATTCTCGATTTGCAGCTCTTGGCAATTAGTAAGCCGAAGTATACCGAGAAAGGCCTTAAAGCCGAGAAGGGTAATGTACACGAAGAGTTAGTCGGGTATGCTAATAACCATCGCCGCATCTTGTGGGGAGAGATAATGCGCAGTGCCGGGCTACGCCGTTGGTACGATCCAGATGAACTCAAGACCATTGATGGTGTGCAGCTGAAGGATATTGTTAATCATTTTGAGCGTACTCACACTACCAACAACATGCACTTCGTGTTTGCCGGTGACCTTGCCGAGCACAAAGATACAATCATTGCTAAGCTCGAAGCGGTGCCGCTAAAACCGGGAGAACGTTTAGAAATTCCTAAGGATGTCGCCAAGCCAACCGGCCCTGTTTCGATTGTCCGAAAAGACTTACCGGGGGTAACATTTCAACTGGTATTTTTCATCAACCGCGAGCTCACGCGCGATGAAATGCAGACGCTCAGTATTGTTACACACGTACTGACAGGGACGTTCCATTCGCGCATTTACGGCGAAGCTCGCGCCCGTGGCATTTGCTATGGTATGGGGTCGTATTATTCATCGAGCCCTATGGGCGTGGCTGACTTTTCGATAAACGGGCAAGTGAGCCTTACGAATGCGCAAGAACTGTTCGAACTGATTGTTCGCGAAGTAAAAGCAGTGCTCAAAAACGGTATTTCAGAAGAAGAATTGCAACAAGCCAAAGAGTACCACCTGGGCTCGGTGCAGATGTCATGGGAAACGGTATCATCGCTTGTGAATTGGTACGATGAAGAGTACTACGAAACAGGGCGTATTGATTATCTTGAAGATTTGACGGGTCGCATTGAGAAGACGAGTCGCGAAGATGTACAGAAGATTTTGAAAGAGTTTGTAGAAACAGGGCTGTGGACGCTTGGTAGTATTGGTAATATCAATCCTGACGAATTCCGCACCTACTATGATTTATTTCAAGAGAAATTAATACAAGAAACGGTACAATAAGCAGTATGAAGATTGCAATTGCAGGCTATGGCGTTGAGGGCCAAGAAAATTATGAGTATTGGTCGGCTGACCCGAACAATGAAGTGACTATTGTTGACGAGCGTCTCGATGCGCCGTACCCGCACGGTGCGGCAACGATGCTTGGTCCAGGTGTGTTTCAACGGCTCGATGGCTTCGATATTGTTGTGCGAACCGCTGGCCTCGCGCCCTATAAAATTGCAACAAGTGGAAAGGTTTGGTCAGGAACCAACGAATTCTTTGCTAAATGCCCCGCACCGATTATTGGGGTCACTGGTTCGAAGGGGAAGGGGACAACCTCAAGTTTAATTGCTGAAATACTCAAAGCTGCCGGCAAAAAAGTGTGGCTCGTCGGTAATATTGGCTTACCAGCGCTGAGCGTGCTGTCGCAGGTGCAACCCGACGATATTGTCGTCTACGAACTTTCCAGCTTCCAGCTGTGGGATATCGAAAAGTCACCGCATGTAGCCGTGGTGCTATTTATTGAGCAGGAGCACCTCGATGTCCACCGCAGCATGGAAGAATACGTGGAGGCCAAGGGAAATATTGCGCGCTATCAGACGGCCAATGACGTCCTGATTTTTAACGACCGTAACGAATACGCACAGCTAATTTCCAGATACTCAGCAGCGCAGAAGGTTGGCTACCCAACCCAAGGTGCACACATTCAAACCTACGATGAAGTCTTTTGTTATGGCGACCAAGTACTCTGTTCGGTATGGGAATTGCGTATTCCGGGTGAGCACAACCAGGTGAACGCAGTAGCGGCAATTGATGCTGTTTGGTCATATATTGGTGACCGAGCTGATGTAGGTGAAATTGTGAAGGCTGGGCTTAACGCCTTTACTGGTTTGCCGCACCGCCTGGCCTACGTTGCGACCGTAAATGATGTTGCCTACTATGACGACAGTATTGCGACGACGCCAAGCTCAGCGGTAGCAGCACTCAAAGCTTTCTGGGGGAAGCCGCGCGTCATTATTTTGGGCGGTTCCTATAAAGGCTCAGATTTCTCATCGCTTGGTCAAGAGCTCGTCGAGCAACAAGCGAAAGGTCAAACTATCCGAGCGATTCTGATTGGCGACGAAGCCCAGCGTATTGCGGCGGCCTGCGATGCGGCTGGCTTTAAAGACTATGAAATTCTCCAAAATGCTACCGCTGAATTATTTACCAAGCGCGCAGCCGAACTTGCCCAGCCTGGTGGGGTGGTGCTTCTAAGCCCTGCGGCAGCCAGTTTTGGACTCTTTAAGAATTATGCTGATCGCGGCGATAAGTTTATTGCAGCGGTGACCGCACTTCAGCAACATGCCTAACGCTCGGAAAGCGGACGAGGGTACCTTCTAGGCGACAATCGAGAGAATGCGACGACGAATCGCCTGAGATGGCTCAAGGACAATGACGGCAGTGCCCACTATAGATTGGATGTCGTGTTTCAGCCAGTGGTAGTGTGTGCAGGCGAGCACGATGACATCGACGTCTCGCTCGATAAGTGGCGCCAGCGTTTCGCCAAGAGGGATTTCACTGGCTTTACCAGCTTCAATGAGCGCTGCCCAGCTAGTGCAATTTGGCTCAAATATCGTTAAATCTTGACTCCATTCTTCTTTCAGCTCAGCGTAGCGTCGACTTTGAAGCGTAGCGGGCGTGGCTAGCACGGCGACATTTCTGGTTTTCGAAAGCTGCCAGGCGGGTTTGAGCATTGGCTCAAGGCCGACGAATTTTTGAGTAGGGTAGCGCTCGCGCAGCGTGGCAATAGCGTTGACGGTAGCGGTATTGCAAGCGATAACAATACAGTCGCACTGCTCGCGCAGGAGCGGCTGAATCGCCGCATCAGTCAGTTCAATTACCTCCTGTTGGGAACGGCCACCATAGGGAACATGTGCGTGGTCGTTTACAGTTATGACCGCCGCACCCTCAATTCGAGCCTGCAATTCGGCAGCAACCGCCTCACCACCAATACCGGAATCAAATACGCCAATCTTCATCTTAGGACAGCGTACCATATTTCCTGTATAGTAGTAAGCAGATGCAACCTCTTATTCGACGACTGAATGACCTTCGCCCGCAAATCGATGCGGCACTTGAACGCCTGCACATTGAAGACCGTCAGGTGCAGATTGATGATATGGAGGCACAGCTTTCGGTATCGGAAATTTGGAATAACCCACAGTATGCGCAGGATTTGAGCCGCCAACTGGCTGCCCTGAAAAAAATGGTTGAGCCATGGCTAACGCTCAAGGCGCAGGCCGACGATTTGCTCGAGCTGATGGATTTAGGCGACGATACACTACTGGGTGAATTTGAGGGGCAAATTATTGCCTTTGAAGATGAATATGAAAAGCTCCGAAAAGACCTTTTGTTTGATGGGGAGTTTGACGACCACAACGCGATTTTGCGATTAAGTGCTGGTGTGGGCGGTACCGATGCACAGGATTGGACAGAGATGCTCGAACGAATGTATCTTCGCTGGGCGGAACGCTCAGAGATGTCGACCTCATTGATTGAACGTTCGACGGGTGAGGAGGCGGGTATAAAATCGGCCGTGATTGAAGTTACTGGTCCGTATGCCTATGGTCGTTTGAAATCAGAACATGGTGTGCACCGCCTGGTGCGCCTCAGTCCGTTTAATAGTGATAATCTGCGCCAAACAAGTTTTGCATTGGTCGAGATTTTGCCGCAAATTGATGCGCCGTCTGAAGTGCAAATTGACGATAAAGACCTCAAGATTGACGTGTACCGTGCGGGCGGCCATGGCGGCCAATCTGTTAACACTACCGACTCGGCGGTTCGTATTACGCACATTCCAACCGGTATTATGGTCGCGATTCAAAACGAACGCTCGCAGCTTCAAAATAAAGAAACAGCCATGAAGATTCTTCGTTCGAAGCTTGCCCAGCTGCAACTCGAACAGCACGCCGCTTCGGTTGCGGAGCTTCAGGCGGGGGAGTCGGCGAATTGGGGAAGCCAGATTCGAAACTATGTTCTTCACCCATATACCCTCGTAAAAGATACGCGGACAAAGTATGAAACCAACAATGCCCAAGGGGTGCTCGACGGTGATTTAGACGGCTTTATGGAAGCCTTTCTTGAACAGCCAACTGCCTAGCTCACAGAGGTAGATATTGAAAAATAAGTGAAATGTGGTATAATTACAACATTTCGTATGCATTTTTACCGCGAGAAGTGGTATTATTTTTAAAACGAATTGACGCCCCTTTACATTTGTGTGGATAGATACAAGACACTGATGTGTCTTGAGAATCCGAATCCTATGACAAGGAGGAACCCCATGTTCACAACCCCGATGACCCCCCGGGCTGCTCGCGTGATTGGAGAAGCTGTCGATGTCGCCATGGAGAATGGCGATATCACGGTCCGTCCGGACCATCTGCTGACCCTCTTGCTCGACGACATGTCGCGCACGATCGTCGGCGACATGCTCGAGTCTTTCGAGCATGTCACACTGAGCGAACTCAAGCTGGCGCAGTCCATCTGGGAGGCACAGGAACTCCTTCCGCAGCCGCTCGACGACGTGTTCGTCAGCTCGCCGGCCTTCGATGAAACGTTCCTGACGGTGGTCCGCAAGGCGGAAGAGGTGCTGAGCTTCGGCGAGACGCATGTCGACCTCGAGCACCTGCTCCTCGGAGTGGCGCTCGAACCGCTGGCGCTGGCTGGTCGCTTCCTGGCGATTCGTGGTGCCGACCACGTTCGCCTGCGTCAGCGGCTGATTCATCTTCGTGAAGAACGGCGGGATTCCCTCGTCATCGCGGAGCTGGAGTACCAGCTGGCTCGAGTCTAGGACTCGGATTCTTATGTGAACGGGCGCCCTCCGACAGGGTGCCCGTTCACAAAGAATTTCATAAGGGCTTATATCTGTTCATACTGCTCGTGGTATACTAAAAACTACGATGTATAAACTTCTTATTGGTTTCGGCGCAGTAGTAGGCGGTATTGCCGGTGCGTACGTGCCATACCTATGGGGCGATACAAATCTCTTCAGTGGTATGAGTATTCTTTTTAGCACCATCGGCGGTATTGTCGGCATTATTTTAGGCTACATGGCGGCTCGTCGGCTGTCCGAGTAGCTCGCATTTCATAGCTCTTATGCTATACTTACTATAGAAATGATTCTTTTAGATAGGGTTACAAAAACATACGGAAAAGATAACGCTCCTGCCATCAACCGCATGAGCCTTTTTGTTGAACCTCGTGAATTCGTGATTATTGTCGGGTCATCAGGAGCGGGAAAGTCGACCCTCCTCAAGCTTTTAACCCGTGAAGAAAAACCAACCAGCGGCAAAATTGTCGTGGGTGGTATCGATTACGACACATTAAAAGATACGCAAATTCCAATGCTTCGCCGTAAAATCGGCGTGGTCTTCCAAGACTTTAAGCTTTTGCCGCAGCGCACTGTATTTGAAAACGTCGCCTTTGCTCTAGAGATTGCCGGTATGACCGGTCGCGAAATCAAGAATACGGTGCCAAAGGTGATTGACCTCGTAGGCCTGACGGGTAAGGAAAAGAACTTCCCAAGCCAACTTTCTGGTGGTGAACGGCAGCGTGTAGCGATTGCTCGTGCGATTGTACGCCAGCCAAAAATCCTCATTGCCGACGAACCGACCGGGAACCTCGACCCAAAGAATACCTGGGAAATTGTTCGATTACTCGAAAAGATTAACAAATACGGTACCACCGTGCTTTTAACAACGCACAACGCCGAAATCGTTAACAAATTGAAGCGCCGCGTGATTACAATTGAAGACGGAAAGATCACCGCTGATCAAGCTGAAGGAAGTTACCGACAAACGGCAGGGAAATAGATATGGGAAAAGGCAAGAAGAAGACTGATTCAAAGACGATTTCGCAGCAAAAGCGCCACCGTAGGCAGTGGATTACATTCCTGCGCATGTGTCGTTACGGGGTGAACAACTTCAGCCGTAATGCTTGGCTCACCATTGCGGCGACTGCCGTGATGACAATTACACTGTTCGTTATTTTTGTGAGTATTGTTTCGCAAAACGTCATGGGGGATACGCTCGATGTCGTCCGCGATAGTGTGCGTATGTCGATTTACCTCAAGAATGACACAACCCAAGAAGAAACCGATAAGGTCGTCGCAGAAGTGAAAAAACTCTCATCGGTAACCGAAGTCACCACGCAGAGCCCAGAACAAGCGCGCGAAGACTTTATCAGCAAAAACAAGACCGATCCTTCAACGCTTGATGCCGTAAAAGAGGCGACGAATAAGTTCTTCTGGACCCTTAAAATTAAGGTTGTTGATATTAACGACACTAGTCAATTGGCGCAGTTTGTTGAAACGAATGAAACACTTAAGAAGCACATTGACCCCGATCACGAACCGTCGTTTAAGGGTGACCGCCGCGATGCTATCGAGACGATTGCCAGCACCGCTTCATTTGCGCAAAAAGTCGGCATCATTCTCAGCGTAGTTTTCGTTGCAATTTCTACATTGATTATCTTCAACACAATTCGCATGGCCATCTTTAACCGCCGCGAAGAAATCCAAATGATGAAACTTATCGGGGCAGAACGTTCGTTTATCCGCGGTCCATTCATTGTGGAAGCGGTAGTGTACGGATTCTTTGCTGCACTTATTGCGAGTGGTATTGGCTTCGGATTGTTTATCTTAGCGGCTCCGGCACTGCAAGGGGCGGGGATTGCGGTTGAGCAAACCATGAACCTGCTGACGATTTACGCTGGCTTTGTGCTGCTCGGTATGATTATTGCTGGTGCGATTATTGGTATTATTTCTTCACTATTGGCTACTCGTCGTTACTTAAAGATTTAGTATCGTCGAGAAGGGGTGGGCGAGATTTGCTCTAGTTGAGAGCGGTATTTATCGAGCCCAGACAAATTTCGCCAACATTCTTGACGCTCAAAAAAGCTTATGCTAATGTAAGTAGTAATGAAGAAACTGCGTACCACCACACCAGCTTCACTCTCTCGACGCGCAAAAAGTGCACTGCTCATATTTGTAGCGCTCATCCTTGCCGGTACCGGTATTGGCTTTAGCTTTAACCGCCCAGCTTCAGCCGACCAATACGACGATAAGATTCGTGCGTTGCAATCTGACATGGCCCGCTATCAAAAGGAAGTTGACCGTCTGAATGGGGAAGCAAACACCTTGGCAAACGCCTTGGCACAAATCACCAACGAAAAGAATGCTATTCAAGCACAAATCGACGTCAATCAAGCCCAATACGACAAGCTCGTTATTCAAATTGCTGATACTGAAAAGCAAATCAAGGAAAACCAAGATGCACTCGGAACGACTATCGCCGACCTGTATATGGGTGATGACATTTCACCAGTTGAAATGCTTGCCAGTAGCCAAAACATTGGTGACTTCCTCGATAAGCAAGAGTACCGTAACTCAATTAAAGACCAATTAAGCTCAACGATTAAGAAGGTGAAAGACCTCAAGGAGCAACTTTCAACACAAAAGGAAGAAGTTTCAAAGGTGCTCGAAAGCCAAAAATCTGCTCGTGATAGCCTGGCTGCAAAGCAATCTGAGCAATCTAACTTGCTTGCTCGTACCCAAAACGACGAATCGAAGTACCAAGGCCTCATTAAAGACAGCCAAGCCCAAATTGCTGCCGCGAAAGCTGCACAAGCCGCACTTCGTGCTCGTACCAACTCGACTGGTGGCTACCAACTCGTCGATTCTGGCTCGCTCTCTGGGTACCCATGGAATGCTTCAAACTGTCCAATGCTTGGCTATATGTCAATGGGTGGTACCGATGGTAACGGTAAAGACGGACACGGCTATGGCTGTCGTCAGTGTGTAAGCTACGTTGCATACCGCGTTGCAAAAGAGACTGGTGTTTACTACAACAATCTCGGTAATGGTGGTAGTGCAGCCTACAACTTAGCGCGTCAGGGATACACAAACCTTGGTCGTACACCACAACCTGGTTCAGTTGCTTCAATGTGGGGAACTTCATACGCACCATACTCAAACGGTTCAAACCCTGGACACACCGCTTATGTCGAAGCAGTCAGTGCTGACGGTAGCAAGGTTCTCGTGAGCCAGTACAATTACAACTACGGTGCTGGTTGGGGTATGTACAGCGAAATGTGGCTCTCATCAAACTTCTTCGACCAATACGTAAAAATTAACTAAAACTCTTCAGCCGCAACCCAGCAAAAGCGGTATAATAGAAAAAGTATTACTGATTCCTCCGGAGGATAAATTGTTCAATGGCTGAGCCTCACACTACTATGACTGTGTCTCCACGAAGGCAGCAGCCATCTAAAAAACGCATTCCAACTGCCGTTATGATACTGGCATTCATCTTTGTTGCTGGTATTGGCTACGTAGCGGGCGGCATTAATAGCGGCGCGCTTCGTGCCAACTTACTTGGCCATGACGACTTAAACCTTTCAACGGTTCAAGAAACGTACCGTGCGCTTGAGAAAAACTTCGATGGTAAGCTCGACGAACAGAAGCTGGTTGAAGGTGCTAGCAAAGGCCTTGTCGAGGCCGCGGGCGACCAATACACCGTCTTTATGAATAGTGATGAGTCGAGCGAGTTCGACGATGCGCTGACGGGTAATATTGGTGGCGGTATTGGCGTCGAGGTAGGTATTCGTAATAACGTGCCAACTGTCGTGCGCGTTTTGCAAGATAATCCTGGTGAAAAGGCTGGCCTTGTGGTTAATGACGCTATCGTTAAGGTGAACGGCGAAGATGTGAAGGATAAGACCCTCAACGATGTGGTGTCGAGCATTCGCGGCGAGGCGGGCACGACCGTAAAGCTGACTATTATTCGTGATGGCACCGAAAAAGAATTCAACATTACTCGTGCGCAGGTAAATAACCCAAGCGCATACGGTGAAATTAAGAATAATATTGGTATTTTGACGATTACACGCTTCGATGACGAAACGGGAAGTTTGGCTCGTGCTGTTGCAACCGATTTCAAGAACAAGGGCGTGAAGGGTGTTGTGGTTGACCTTCGTGGCAATGGCGGCGGTTATGTAACGGCTGCACAGGCAGTTGCTGGTATTTGGCTCGACAAGCAGCTCGTTACGAGCGAGCGTCGCGGCGGGCAAGTCACTGAAGAACTGAAGTCGACTGGTACGCCAATCCTAAAAGGCATTAAAACTGTCGTACTCGTTAACGAAAGCAGCGCCAGTGCCAGTGAAATCGTTGCTGGGGCGCTTCACGACCACAAGGTGGCTACGTTAGTCGGTGAGACGACATTCGGCAAAGGAAGCGTGCAGAAGCTCGTAAACCTTAGCGATGGTGCCATGCTGAAGGTAACTGTGGCACGATGGTACACACCAGCTGGCGTCAACATTTCCGAGAAGGGTATAATGCCAGATAAGCAAGTAGAACGCACCGCCGATGACATCAACGCTAACCGAGATCCACAACTCGACGCCGCTCTGTCGGCCATCTAGCTTGTGCTTCCCGAGAGGGCGTAGTACAATACACCGTATATGGACGCAAAAAAGAAAATCTTATTAGTAGAAGACGACGAAGCGTTGGCGAACGTCTACAAATCTCGCCTTGATATTGAAGGGTTTGAAAGCCAATGGGTGAGTAACGGCGAAGAGGCCCTGGCCGCTGCAACCAAGTTTAAGCCAGATCTTATCCTCCTCGACGCGATGATGCCGAAAATTAGCGGCTTTGACGTACTCGACATTCTTCGTAACACCCCAGACACCGCTAACATTCACGTTATTATGTTGACCGCTTTGAGCCAGCCAAAAGACAAAGAACGCGCCGAATCACTTGGCGTTGACGATTACCTCGTGAAATCGCAAGTTGTGATTGGCGACGTGATTGACCGCGTGCGGCACCACCTGGGTGTATCGCAGCCAACTGCCTAGAAAACCCTCAAACGATAAAAACAAACAAAACCACCATATGACAAACCAGCTACCCAACCAAGAACACGAAAACACCGCTGAGGTACCCCTTCAGGACAATCCGTACGGAGAGTCTGTTCGCAGACTTATTGCGGACGCCTCGCACTTTAACCCAAATCAATTATCTCAGATGATAGGGAATGGGTTAGTAAAAGATATCGTCGAGTCTGCTGAAGCGGGAAAGTTCTTCTCGCAACGAAAAAATGAGCAGACGGGTGAAATTATGACAATTATTTACTCCGTCGAGGATATTCTTAACGGGCAAATTGAAGGCGCACTGCTCGCGCAAGATAAAGAGCCGGATAATCCTAGGGCTTGGGCGGTTAATATTCCTCGCGCCGACGGGCTTCGTGACGCGGTTATGACAGTACTGAAACACAAACGACTCAGTGAACCATTCCGCATGGCTATTTACCGCGAGCAAGCTGAACTTATGAAACAGCGCGATGAAGCGGCGTCTTCATTTGAAATTCCTGAACTTACTGCCGAGCAGGTAGCGTTGCGTCAAAAAGCCGAGGAGGATTTAGGCGAAGAGGCCGTGGAGGCCTCGGGCGTTGGGCTTGAGGCAAATGCTGCGGCTCGAGTACTCGGTATGGATCAAAAGGAGCAGGAGCCGACCGACCCGTATGCCTACCTTAGAAAAGCACTCCCTCCAGTTGTACGGCCTCAGAAAGTCTCTAAAAAAGTTGATTACGATAAGCTACTCTCTGGAGCCGACGATGAACAGCCATGGGCTCAACAACAGCAACGTGGCTTTGGTCAGTACGAGCCCGAAACAGAAGAAGATAAGCAGCGAAAGTACTATGATATGTTTGTCACACAGGAAAATCGTGAGAAGTCGCTTGAAACATTGAGTGAAACGGTTAAGGCTACACCTGAGCTACGAGAGATACTGGAGCGCTTTGCTATAGCTCCAACTTCGCTGGATGCGGTTGATGCGATTCGCGAGAACCCTGATGTACGCTTTGAAGTAGCAAAAGTACTTGCAAAGAAGCTCGATAGACTCGCGCTCGATCCGAACAATGATATGGGGTGGCGCATTAACGACAATAGCCCGAATAACCTAAAAGTTGACCCGATGACGGCCAAGCGTATGCTTAGTCGTACTTACGCGGTAAGCATGGCCTTGAAGATGATTGACGGCGAATTTTCGGAAAAACGTGCGGACAAAGATGCCATCGAGCGTGATGACGAGGGAAGGGTTGCACTTGGCCAGCACCGCCACGCCGCAACCACGACGTTGATGGCGTACTATTAAGATCAATCCCTTGTGATATAAAAAATAACTCCGCGTTTTGCGGAGTTATTTATAAAATAAGGTGAACGACTACTGTACGCTTACTTGAGTACGGGTAACAGTTCGTCCGGTAAAGCTACCTTTCTTTACCTTTTGGAAGCTTACAACACCGTCTTGCGCTGCGTGAATAGTGTAGTTGCGGCTAATAAAAGTACCAGGACCAGCGATTTTGGTGCTACCAGTTTGGCGAACCAGAACTTCACCGGTGCTTACTTTTTGGCCACCAAAGCGCTTCACGCCAAGGCGAGCGCCGGCGTTGTTGTGGATGTTCTTACTTGAACCACCTGCTTTAACGTGTGACATACTTTATTATCTCCTTCGCGAGTTGTGTCTTATAACCTCGCATCAATCTGTTCAATTGTACCGAAAATAGGGGAGATAGTCAAGGGGTGCGACGGTAAAAGCATATTTCACTGTTTTATTTAAAGACTATTTAAAAATCAGTGTGCTACAATCGTTGGTGAACGTAGCTGGTAGTACAGCCGTTTATGACAATTTGGCACGCAACCTAACCCTTTTGGGTCTGCATAGAGCAGAGAAGCGCAAAAGGTATGGTTGAAAAACGCGTTAACAACACTGATCCCGTCGTTCAGGTTCGTTAACGCGTCGCTTTGGGAAACTTTAGCGGGGCCTCACGGTCCGCCTAGCGGCGGGTTCCGTGCATTCTGACCCCTGTTAGTATCAGAATCGACGGTACGGAGGTTCCATGCCAAAGTCAAAACGATATACAGCCAAGCAAATTGCTGTTGGTGCGCTCGCGGGCATTATTCTTGCGTCGCTCACACTTCAGATTTTTCTTCGAATCATTTCTTTATAAGAAGTAGTAGCTCACGCGCCACGACTTGGTCGGGCCGGAAATACATGAGGCGGTCACTTTCGACTGTCGTAAGTTCCATGCGCTCAAATCCATAGTCTTCAACCTTGCTGGCAAGGGGAAGATGAGTGAAATCACCAGAAGTGCTTTTCCAGGCGGGTACGGCAAGCGCCACGGGGGTGCCGGGTTCAAGCTGTGCTGCTAAATTTTTCAAAAAAGTACCAATAATATGGTTACAATTACCGCGCACTTCGGTAAGTTTTGCACTTGAAGGTGGTGCGCTGAATGGCTGGCCTAAATACGCCTCGCTGGCAACCGCGGCTATAGGTGATTGCCATTTGGTTTCCATGGCATCGCCCTCGTGAAGGTACCAATCCACGTCAATTTTGTAGGTATCTTGCAGCCAATTGAGGTTATCACGGCTATAACGAATCATTTTTTCGGAGAGGTCGGTGCCGTAGACGGCATGGCCGAGGAGGGCAGCTTCTTGCAAGAGTACGCCGGTTCCACAAAATGGATCGAGTACCCGCCCTGGTGTGGCGTGCGCTGGCCCCACCGAGAGGTTTATCATCATTTGGGCGAGCTTTGGCGGCAACATTCCCACGTAAGCGTCGCGCCGTGGGCGCCCTTGGTCGCGGGCGGCGAGGGCCGTGATGTTTTGTGCGCCGGTACTTTCAGCGACGATCGTTTCTTTAGCGCCGCGAATAATCAAGAGCTCAACTTTGTTATCAGAAAGGCCAAGCTTGTTGTGGTGCGAAGTGGCAGTGCTTAGGGCTGCTTCTTGGTTAGGAACGAGGCGAAGGCTAACACCACTTTGTTTGAGCTTACTCTTTAAAATAAGTCCCGTCTTTTGAATTTCGCGAGGAGAAACTTTAAAGTCATAGGCACTTAACCCAAGTGTGATTTTTCCACTGGTCGTCGACCAGGCTTTGGTGTAGTGTTTGGCGATGGCACCTGAAACGTGGCGCCATTCGGTTGAGTCGATTCTTAAAATGACACGACCAATTTTTTGTGAGCCACCGAGGCGTTGAATGTCGACTGTGTCGTTAGTATCAATGAGTGCTGTTTGTGGAGAAAACCACGACACTTTCGTAAAAACTCGCTCGAGTTCGGCGATAGAAAGTTCGGGTTGGCGACCTAAAAGGGCAATATACATGCTCTAAGTATAACAATTAATAGAAGCTTAGAATATAATAGGAAAGATGAAGCTTTCATTTCGAGGTTGGATGACTATTGTCACGCTAATTCTTTTGGCAATTGTTGTGACGGCCGCATGGCCTCAAATTATGAAGGCGTGGGGACTTTTAGGGCAGGTTGATTTATGGATTCTGCTCCTTCTTGTACCTGTGCAGTTCTTAAGCTACTACGCAACTGGGGGCATGATTTTCTCGTATCTTCGGGCCAAGGGTAACCTTGAAGATATGTCGCACTGGTCGATGACCCGTTTGGCGTTGGAGCTCAACTTTGTGAACCACATTTTGCCAAGTGGGGGAGCGGCTGGCTTTTCGTACCTTGCCTGGATTCTGAAGAAGCATAAGGTATCAGTGTCGCGTTCGACTATGGCGCAGTTGATTCGGTTTGTGCTGACATTCCTGAGCTTTGTGGTGCTACTTATGGTTGCGATGATTATTTTAACCTTCCGCCACCGGATTGATTCGGTCGTGGTGATTATCGGACTACTGCTGGTAGTTGGAGCTGTTGCGGCGACATGGGTTGGTATCTGGCTCATTAAGAGCAATAGCCGTTTGCGTCGCTTCTCTGAGTGGCTCACAAAAACGGTGAACCGGTTTGTTGCTTGGATTACGCGCGGCAAGAAGCGAAATGTCGTTGATGGTGAGATTGTGCTTGAATTTTTCGACGGACTCCACGATGACTACCTGGCAATTCGCCGCGAACGAAAGATTCTGATTCGACCGTTCATTTGGGCAATTACTGCCAATATTCTCGATGTCGCCCTTATCTGGATTTCATTCTGGGCGCTCGGGTATCCACTTGATGCGACGCTGCTCTTCATTGCCTTTGGCATCGCCTCGATTGCGGGCGCTGTTTCGGTAACCCCAGGTGGTACCGGTGTATATGAAACAGTTATGGTAGCCTTCTTGGCGGCTTCGGGTGTCACCCCTGAAGTAGCAATTGCCGGTACCTTACTTGCTCGTGTTACCTTGCTCGCCGGTACTATTCTGTTCGGGTACCTGTTCTATCAACTAACGATTCTGAAGTATGGAAAACGTCCAGCTGACAGTTAGTGATTTCGTCGCGCTCGTTAATCAAACACTCGAGTACGCGTATCCAACCGTCACTGTGATTGGTGAGGTTGCTGAATTTCGTGTCAGTCAAGGCAAGTGGGTGAGCTTTAAGCTCAAAGACAGCGGTGCGGTAGTCGATTGTTTTATGGGTATTTACCAACTGCGTATTCCAATCGAAGACGGCATGAAAATTATGGTAGTGGCGGCGCCGCGTCTAAACCCGAAGTGGGGAAAGTTTAGCCTTAATATTCGCGCCGTGAAACCAGTAGGCGAGGGCTCTATTAAGAAAGGCTTTGAACTTCTGAAGGCGAAGCTTGAGGCCGAGGGGCTATTTGCCGATGAACGTAAGCGCGTATTGCCGCGTGTTCCGGCGCACGTTGCCGTTATTACCAGTACCGAATCAGCCGCTTATGCCGATTTTTGTAAAATTATTAATGAGCGCTGGGGTGGTATGACGATTGAGGTTGCGCACACCCAAGTACAAGGTGACCCGGCGGCTGACCAAATTATCCGTGCGATTAAATACTTCAACAATAGGGAAACCTTGCCCGAGGTGCTGGTGATTGTACGTGGTGGCGGGAGCGCTGAAGACTTAATGACGTTTAACGATGAGCTATTGGCGCGTGAAATTGCCGGCAGCCGTATTCCAACCCTTGTTGGGGTAGGACACGAAGTTGACCACACGCTCGCCGATATGGTGGCCGACAGGCGGGCGGCTACCCCGACAAACGCGGCCGAAATCCTGGTTCCTGATAGGCAAGAATTAATTCGCTCGGCGCGTCAGCAGGCAACTTCGCTCGGTCACCAGCTCATTCAAGCAATCGACCAACATTCCGTGCGCGTCAACGAACAGCTCGAGCAGGCCTTTCGCCGTATTCGCGAACGCCTCGATGATTCGTTTGAACGGCTTGGGGTGCTTCGAGTAGCGGTGAGCCAGCTCAATCCCGATAATGTGTTGAAACGAGGCTATGCGTTACTGCGCGGCGAAGTGAAACCCGGAAAAGAAATTGAAATTGAAACGTACCAATCGTACATAACAGCGGAGGTGAAAGATGTCAGAAGCAAATAAAACAGTCCAAGAAAAAATGAGCGAACTTTCTGAGCTGGTGGCGTGGTTCCAAAGCCCAGCTTTTAAGTTGGAGGATGCGGTGGCAAAGTTTAAGCAAGCCGAAACGCTTGCTGAAGAAATTGAAAAAGACCTCACCAAGCTCAAAAACGATATCCAAGTGGTCAAGAAAAAGTTCGACGGAGACGAGTAGGTGCTGTGGCTGTACATCGTCGGTTTCGTCGTTGTACTTATTGGAATAAGCGCATTTTTCGGTGCTCCGTACGTGCCTTCGCATCGTAAAGATATCCGACGATTGTTTGATGAGTTTGTCCCAATTTCAGAAGGGGATACCGTGCTTGATATCGGCAGTGGCGATGGGGTAGTGCTTCGAGAAGCCAGTCGTCGTGGCGCGCGGGCGATTGGCTATGAAATCCATCCTTTATTTGTGGCGATTTCTCGGTTGCTATCATGGGGCGACAAGCGCGTGACGGTCCATTGGGCGAACGCCTGGACGGCTCCATTTCCGAAAAATGTCACACTCATTTATATATTTGGCGTTGGTCGCGATGGCGAGCGCTTGTTACAAAAAGTTCAAAAAGAGGCCGATACGCAGAAACGACCCCTGACATTGGTCTGTTATGGTAACCCGTTGCCGGGCCGTTCTCCAACCCATACGATGGGCGCGTACTATCTCTATACATTCGAACCTTTACACCTAAAGTAAGCGTAAGTATAATAAAGCCCATATGAATCCTGAATATCCGTTTCAGCCGTCGCAACAACCGTCGCAGACGCCACCGCAAGTAGCTCCTGGCCAGTATGCCGTTCCTGGTGCAATGCCGCAACCGCAGCAAGCGCCAATGGGAACTCCGCAGCCTATGCCTGGGCAGCAACCAGTCCCTGGAGCGTACACGCCGGTGCCACCTGCTAATCTGCCGCCGGTACGTCGCACCTCAAATCCTGCTAAAAAGTGGATTATTATGACTTTTGTGTTTATTTTTACAACACTTGCTGCAGGGGGATTTGCTGGCTGGTCGTTTGTTCAATACCTTGATTACAAAAACAATAGTGATAGTAAGGTTGACGTCGCGGTCGCAAAGGCGGTCAAAGAGCAGGCTGATAAAGACGCAGCTGACTTCCTTGAAAAAGAAAAACAACCAAACCGCCAGTTCGTTGGCCCTGATGATTACGGTCGCCTTGAGTTTGATTACCCAAAGACTTGGAGTGTTTACGAGGCGAAGAGCGCCTCAACCGGCGGTACTTATGAGGCCTACTTTAACCCAGGGGTTGTGCCAACCGTATCATCACAGCAACAATTCGCCCTGCATGTCACTATCGAAGATAAAGATTACGACAAGGTCGTTGATAGCTACAAGACACTCGTCAGTAGGGGTGATTTGAAATCAAGCTCGGTAAAGCTTAACGAGCAAAACGGTACTCGTCTTGACGGTGCTTTCACTAAGGACATTCATGGCTATGCGGTTATCTTTAAAATTCGCGATAAAACCGTGACGGTTCGGAGTGATGCCGAGACCTTTAAGGGTGATTTCGACGCGTTGATTCAGACAATTGCCTTTAATAAATAATCCCTACAGTTTTATTGTGCTTGTCTTTGCTTCGAGCCAAGCGCGGGTGCTACACTAGGTACATGAATGGAGGGGATGGTAGGTACGAAGTGACACCGCTTATTGCGGCTGCTCACGAGCTCAAAGCGCCATTGGCGTTAGTGCGTCAACTTGCCCTCCGTCTTGAGGACGAGCATCTATCTGATGCTGAGCGAGGTCGTCTGCTTCGCCAAACAATTCTTACCAGCGAACGCGCCCTGCGCCTTACCAGCGATTTAACGCGTTCGGCCCGTCTTGACCAAGCCCTCTTTGCACTCGAACCTATTAATCCCGAGCAATTATGTAAAGATATTGCTAACGAATTGGCACCTTTGTTTGAAGCCTATGGCCGCAGTGTCGAGGTGAAAGGTCGCAAGCACCCACTACTGCTGGTTGCTAACCGCGATTTGCTTCGCCGTATTTTACTCGGGTTTGGTGACAACGCGCTGCATTATAGTCAACCAGGAACGGCGGTGCATATGCAAATTCAGGCATTTAAAAAAGCGGGCACCATTCGCATTGGCGTTCGCGATTACGGACCAGCACTTTCCAGTGATATGTGGCGTAAGCTGCAGAAGAAACTTCGCACTGCACCGCAATCGATTCACGCCCGCCCCGAGAGTAGTGGGCTAGGGCTCTACATTGCCAGTCAATTTGCCGAAGCTATGAACGGACGCATCGGTGCCACACGACATAAAGACGGAGCGACGTTTTACGTGGAGCTACAGGCTTCGTCGCAGTTGAGTTTGCTATGAGCAATGTAAAAGCCCAGAAAGTTCTGCTTGTTGAAGATGACGCTTGGCTCGCCGAGATGGAGGTGGGGGTGTTACAGAAAGCGGGCTACCAAGTAGCCAGTGCGCCGCATGCATTGGCTGCCATTGAGCTTATCGACGAGTTTGCGCCCGATATTATTATTCTCGATGTGCTCCTGGCGGGCTCAACGGCCTTTGCCTTTTTAAACGAGTTGCAGTCGCATGGTGATACAAAAGACATTCCTGTCGTACTCTGCACCAATTTGGCTGAACAATTAAATGATACACACCTCAAGGAGTATGGGGTAAGACGCGTTGTGGATAAGTCTACAATGCACCCAAATGATTTAGTTGTAGCAGTGAAGGCGGTGTTGGCATGAAAACCTATCGCACGAAAGCCATTGTGTTACGACGCACCAATTACGGTGAGGCCGACCGTATTCTCCAGCTCATTACGCCTGATGGGCGCCGGAGTGTAATGGCACGCGGTGTTCGTAAAGAGAAAAGCAAGCTGGCCGGTGGTATTGAACTATTTGCGGTTAGTGATGTGGTGATTGGGGAAGGTAAGGGAGATCTTGGCGTCCTTACCTCTGCCAAGCTCGATCATTTCTATCGGCATATCCTCGAGGATTACGACCGGCTCCAATTTGGCTACACAACAGTAAAGCTGGTAGCGCGAGCCAGTGAAACGGTAGATGAGCCGGAGTGGTTTGATTTATTAGCGGAGACCTTGGCGGGTCTGGATGTGTTAACGATTCCGCAGCCGTTGCTCGAAGCCTGGTTTTACATGCGCTATGCGGCGCTTTTGGGCCATGCCTTAAACCTCGAGCGCGATATTGACGGCAATGCACTTCGAGCGGATGTGCGCTACCGCTACGATATGTCAGAGCAAGGCCTCCGCGAAGTAACCAACGGTGAACTAACCAGTGAACACATTAAGTTGCTTCGGCTGATTGACTCACGGCCACTGCAGGTGCTTGTGCAGATTGGCGGCATTGGCACATTGCTGCCAGAATGCTTGCGCGTCGTGCGTGAACACGCAGCAGTCGATATTTCCTAAGCGGGCCTCTCTTCAGAGGTGAAGTATGGTATACTACGTCTAATTATGAGTATAGAAAAAAATATGGAAGACATTGTTAGCTTGGCGAAACGCCGAGGTTTTATTTACCCTGGTTCTGACGTGTACGGCGGTCTTAGCGGTACCTGGGATTACGGTCCGCTTGGTGTTGCTTTGAAGCGCAACATTATGAACTTATGGTGGAAAATTTTTGTTGACGAACGCGACGACATGTACGGCGTTGACGCAGCGATTCTTATGAACCAAAAGGTATGGCAGGCGAGTGGGCACGT